>Ga0335083_10000072_pt1 | contig 174638 bp, 159 predicted proteins | sample Lox_Sample_42_FD_206716 | JGI IMG/M metagenome (GOLD analysis project Ga0335083, IMG submission 206716) | Soil microbial communities from Loxahatchee National Wildlife Refuge, Florida, United States - Lox_Sample_4.2 | ecosystem: Environmental > Terrestrial > Soil > Wetlands | place: USA... | reverse complement strand
TACCAATCCCCCTAGAATGGAAGCGCCTTAGTTCAAGTCGTCGTATCGCGAATGCTCCGGCGATCCATGTCCGTTTTCACCCGCGCCTTCTTACGCCGGAGCACTCGCGATACAACCATGAGGACTTCCCGTTCCTAAACCCAGCCAAACTACTTCGAACGGCATTTCAGGATGACGGAAGGCTCGCTGCATCGACATCAGCTAGGGAAGTTCACGCGCTACTCTGAGGCCATGGGTACACAGCAAGCGTCCGTCAAAAAGCATTCGGTGATCACGCTGCTTATTATTCCACTCGTTTCGGCTGCGGGACTGGCGATATTTGCCGCACCCTACACACCGGAACCATGGCGTAGTCTGCTGGTGAATATTTCGGCAGGTCTACTTGGCAGCCTTGTCACTGTGCTGTATGTAGACCAGATGCTTCGTCGCAGGGAGCAATCCGAATGGGCTAAAGTAAGCACCCACGTCCAATCGCAGGTCACCAGACTGGCGGTCGCTACGGCCTCGAGCGTGCGGCTCGCATTGCGCATAGAGACGCCATCACCGCCATTGGCGGACGTTGATCGGTTAGGAGATCCAAAGTATATCAGGACGATGATGCTCACTGTGATCGAAGAACGTATCGCTCCACGGCTCGGGCAAATCCCTAATATGGCTCCAAAAGACTGGTCGATTTTTGCCAATAATCTGGCAGGAACGATTCGAGACACTGAGAGGCTCTTGACGCTATTCGCCAGACATCTGGATTCCACGGTTGTAGGCTCCATCCTCGACATTGAAGAGAAGGCGAAATCGATTCTTGGGCAGTACCAAACTTGGCCAGATATGCTCGGCATACCATTTGACGAAATGAAGCCGAACAATCGTGGCGAATCGATGGTCCCTTTCTTCAGAGCGGTCTACCAATCGATCGTCAAGGATTGCGATCAACTCCTGACGCTTTGTACCTCCGTGCTGCGCGGCATTGACGAACATTTCACCGACTGAGTGTCTCGTCGGACGGTTCGAGGAAGCGACGCTTAGTATCGTCGCTCCCCAGCTCTCTCCAGCGCCGTGAGCTCAGGTCCAAAGCGATTCGTCCCTGTTCCGAACGACGCGGAAGGACCTGAACGCCAAGCGCGCCTTGAAGATGGCGACTTGGCCAGACATCGATCGGAGTGCTCGATTGATCTGGTCGCGTGAGATGCTTGAACGAACGCCTACGATGATCGTAACCAGCGCCAGATCGGACGAGAAGTTCTCGAAGTAAAGGCCCTTTGAATCCTTGTTCGAAGCCTCCAGACTTACGAAGATTCGTTCCTCTTGCTCATACTTCCAGTGAGAGTATTTGGTACATAGGACCCGCCTCATGGCTTCTTTTGTTATTGGGCCGGTCAAAAGTTGTTTTGCTTCTGGGGCCAGCCGCCTTGCGCTGTACTCGACAGGTATCGACAGACCTGGGGAGACCTCAAACCCCAAGCACACACCGCGATGTAGGTCTGCATAGTGGCTCCATTGGACAGGGTTTGTCCAGGCTCGACTGAAGCACAGAATGCCGCGATCTTGTGACATCTGATGCTTCAGGTTCAAAAGACGCTTTCGAAGTGTACCGTCAGCCAGCTCCAGCCCCAGCAGCTCGAACGGATCGTTTAGATCCTCGATCCGGGAAACCTTAAGCCGTTGCTTTTCGATGTTCTCGATGCCATATTTCTCAGATACAAAATGATATAGCCGCATGAGTGGTGTGACCCTTAATTCTCGCGCAGTGACTCGCAAAACGTGCCGAAGGATCTCCCCGACCAGCCGGAAATGAACGCCATTTGACTTCGAAACACCAGTGCGCACATCTGAACGCAGCTTCGGGCGAAGAGTTCCTATGGCGTTCCTCCTCATAAAACGCGCTAGCATCTGGCGAACCACCGACGCGTTGCCGTCTCGGACTTTGCGGGTAGTAACTTACGCTCGTGGATGCATCTCGTTTGTCCCGACTGTATATCTAGCTTTTCATTGAACTCTTCGAACGACGCGTCTTGACCGGGCGCGCATGGAACGCAGTCTGATTTGCTCATTGATCCGCCCCCTCAAGGCGCACTGGACCATAAGACTGCCTCGGGGACAAGTTCAAGGGTTCCAGTCATCGCGGCCGACCGCAACCACCACCACCATCGCGGCAAGGGAGGTTCCATTTGGCGAGACTTGAATCGCGTCTAAAGCTCGGGTATTTCCCTCTGAACGTTGTGGAAGCCCGCAGAATCCGGTCTATGCTGCGCTTTCCAGCGGATGCGTCTGCAACGGCTCTCGATCCTTGCGCGGGCACGGGCCAGGCTCTGGCGGTCCTCACGGAGGGAGCGAACGTGCTCCGTCATGGCATCGAGTTGGACAGTTTCCGCGCAGAGGAAGCCAAGGTAGCCTTGGATCACGTAGTGCAAGGAGATTGCTTCGACGTGCATTGCGCGGTTGAGAGTTACGGGCTTGTGCTCTTAAACCCTCCATACGACTTCGAGTGTTCGGAGGGCCAGAACGAGAGAACGGAGCGCCTGTTTCTTGAGCACTGCTTCCGCTGGCTCCAGCCTGGAGGAGTGCTTGTGATGGTGATCCCCGCGCAACGCGTCGGCACGTGTACCCAGGTATTGGCCGCTCATTTCCGCGATATCTCGATCAACCGGCTGACAGAGCAGGACTCGGCACGCTACCAGCAGGTTGTTGTTTTCGGGATCCGCCGCACTCGCCAGGAACGAGATCGATTGAAGGACGTCGAGGTCGGCCGCGAAAGAGGCAGGTTATGGCAGCTCGCAAGCAAGTACCAGGATCTGCCACGGTTGGATGACGACCGCGACGGTCCGAAAATTTACGCCGTGCCGCCAGGAAAAGCGCCGGAGCTTGTGTATCGGGGGCTACCGCTAGATGTGGTTGAAGACATCCTCCCGCGATCGGCGGCATATCGGCAGGCAGGAAGAATCCTCTTTGCACCGCGGACAGCCGTGACTGGTCGGCCACTGACGCCGTTGCATGCGGGCCATGTGGCAATTTTGGCTGTAAGCGGTTGCCTAGACGGGCTGTTCGGCGACGGCGAAGACCGGCATCTCGCCTGTTGGAGCACCGACAAGACCACGGACAAGTTTGAAGAAACGGATGATCAGGGTGTCACGACGATCCGGGAACGAGAGCGGTTCACGCAGACGCTGACGTTGCTGTATGCCGACGGCCGTGCCGCCTTCCTGCGGGAGGGGAATGGTCATGAAGAACGCTCATCTGCGAATGGGGCACCTCGAATACCGAAGGACGACCAAGGAAACGGTGACTCAAATCCGTGTCCCCATGGACCGGTTGATTGCTGAAACGGGACAGAGGGGGTCGGCCAGAGCGCACCTGATTTCGGTGTTTGGAAACGACCAGGAGATCGCCGCTATCGCCGCCGCGCTTGTTGAACCGTCGTGGTTCAACGTTTCGGGTCCAGGGCTCGGATCGATGAGTGTATCGCTCGGGGAGAGGGTCTCGGTTTTTCGCGCGTCCGCGAATCTTCCCGGTCGGAAGAGACCACTCCGTCACCTGGTAGCGCTATCCGAGGAACTCGTAGCCCGGCAGACGGCCGGCGATAGGAGCGTGCGACGCACAATTCTCTGCGATGATCGGCCGGAATTCTTGCTCCACCGGCTCAGCGTCCAATTTGGCCTTCCAGCCGTTCCTGAGTGGAGTGGCTGGTTTGCTGCGGAGCTTCAAAGAATTGGCGCCTTAGAGCAGCTCGTTGGACTAGGCTGTTCACCTATAGCGGTTAAGGGAACGAAAAAGCGATTCCTCGCACTACTTAGCGGTGGGCTGAAGCGAAAACGAATCGAGCTTCCAGTCACGGACCCGCCATCAGCCTGGCGGACTGCGAGCTGGTTCGATGCTCGCGTGATCCACCCGGGAGCACAGCACACCGGTGCGCCACTCTCACCATAGGCGACGTTTCGTCCAATTGGGTAGCGCAATTTGGCCCGGCCTCATCGGTCGCAGCCGTTCACAACAATGGAAATTGAGGAGGCCACCCCTAGTGCGCGGCTATAGGCCTCGGGTGTACATTTGAGCAAAGGTCACAACTTGCAGATTCCAGTTGGTTTTAGTGTGAGCAAAGTTCGAACCTTCGCAATCGTCGGTAAAACACCGCTGACGCCCCCCTTCCACCGGCTGAGCTTTCATTCCATCCCGTTTCGTCAAATGAGGGTGGAATGATTGACTCTCCCCGCGACCTGCTCACCAAGCTGTTTCAGTACATCGGGGAGCAACTGAAGGACATCGACCCGCGCGCTTTTCATCTGTCCAGGACGAAGGATTTTCTTCGTCATCCCGCCGATCTGGCCGGGTTGCCGGGTGTCGAATTTGACATTAGGTCCGAAGGCGACCACACCTGGCTTCGAATTCCACGGCTCGAAGCTGGGCAGCCACCCGTTGTTACCGCGGAATTCCGACCGATGATTTCCGTCAGCCAAAACCCAAACGGGACGGCTCCATCGTTAAATGAGGCGGCGTTGCAGCAGAGGGTCATGGAACTGATTTCCCATTCAACCTCTGCAAATCACGCTGGGCTTGAGGCAAATCTTAGAGCCTCGGCTGCGAGCGCTCTGCAGGAATATACTGGGATCTGGAAGGCCTGGGCTGAAGGCGAGAAACCCCGCCGCAAGACGATCACGCTTTACGGCGATCTCTTTGCCTTGAAGCAACAGATGGAGGCCGAAGAAACTGCCAAGCCCACCGAACTCGTTTGGGGCGTTGGAATTGCGACATGGCAACTGTCCTACGAGGGCAGGGCTTTCGCTTTCCAGTACCCGCTACTAACCCAAGCATCGGAAATCTCCTTGGACCAGCGCTCCATGGCGCTCGAAATTCGACCGCGGGCGACGGACACACGCGTTGAGTTGGATGCCTTTGTCGCCTGTTCCGTCGTCGGAGTCGCTGAGGTGGAAAAGACGGCGCGGGATTACCTTTCCCAACACTCCGAACGGCCAGTTACGCCCTTCGATCCAGGCAGTTACTCTGCCATCTTGAAGATGATTGCTGCAAACGTTGATGGGGAGGGCTCCTACCGGGAACTCGCGTCGGCTGACGTACCCCTCCCCGAACCCGGTGACCACCTTGTAATCACTGATCGCTGGGTAGTCTGGTCGCGACCTAAAGGGACGAATTATCTGATTGATGATCTGATTAGGCTCCAAGAAAAACTGCGTCAGGGATGTGACATCCCACCCGGTCCATTGGCACTCGTGTCCCCTCCTTCTGATCAGCCAGTTACATATGAGGGGGTCAGCTTTCGCGGACTCTCCAGCCGCGGCACCAGTGGCCCAACGACGCGCGAGCTCTATTTCCCACTGCCCTACAACGGCGAGCAGGTAACGATTATTGAGCGCCTAGAAAGCGCTGCTGGCGTCACCGTCCAGGGTCAACCCGGCACCGGCAAAACCCATACGATCGCTAATATCATCTGTCACTATCTGGCAACGGGTAAGAGGGTTCTAGTGACTTCAAAGGGCGAACCTGCACTCGAAGTCCTACAGACGAAAATCCCTGAGGAGGTGCGTCCGTTGACGGTTGCCCTCTTGACGAACGACCGGGAGGGAATCAGGCAGTTCCAGGCGTCTATCGAAGCCATCCAACATCGAGTCTCGCAGCTAAGCCCCGAACAGACGCGCGAGGACATCGGCATCCTATCGCAGGCGATCGATCGAGCCCATAGCGAGTTGACTCTGATTGATCGACGCGTCGATGAGATCGCGCTCGCACAGCTGTCAGAACTTGAAGTGGACGGCATTCCCATGAACGCGCAAAAGATGGCGGATCTCGTCATTTCGGGAGAATCTCAGTTTGCCTGGTTTGACGACACCTTGTCGCTTTCTGACAGACATATGCCGCCGATGTCCGAAGACGAGGCCGGATACCTGCGCGAAGCCCGGCGCCTTTTGGGCGCAGACCTGGTGTATGCTCTAGCGCGAGTCCCGGCGGCTGACCAAATGCCATCCTCGAACGATATTGCAGAATTGCACCGCATCCTATGCCGAATGAAACAGCTGGACCTGGCCGAAGAAGAGGGCAGATTGCTACCACTCACCGCCACGACGCCAGAAGTGCTAGCAAGCGCGAGACGTTTGCTCGAACTTCTCAACGAAGCCAGAGTCTTCATTGCGGATCTTGAATCGTTCGGCGCCGAGTGGCCAATGCAGCTACGGGAAAAGTGCCGTCAACGCACTCTCCGATCCGAAAGGGCAGCGATGGAATCGCTCTTCGCGGAGATCGACCAACTGTGCGCCGCCCGAGCCGATTTCTTAAAACGACCTGTTGAATTCCCTGAAGAGGCACTCCGTCATCCTAAGACTCGGACCGCCATCGACCGCGCATCCGAGACTGGCAAACCATTCGGCTCGCTTGCGCTTGGTGTAAGTGAGGTCAAGCAATACATATCTTCCGTCAAGATTGTCGGTGTTTCTCCGGCCGGCGTCGATGACTGGGCACATATCAAGAGGTACCTAATTTTGCATGAACGCGTAATCTCTTTCACGGTGCGCTGGAATCAATTCGCCCAGGCGCTGTCGGTCCCCCCACTTCAAGGAGGAATCTCTTCGCTGCGGACCATCGAAGAGGTTGCTCTCACCGCCAAGCGCGCCCACCAGCTCGGGAGTGAACTTGACCGTGAGCTTGTAGAACAGGCAGCAGTCGTATTTGCGACTCCTCCACTGGCTGAATTGTTAGGCGGGGCGAAGGAGATTGAGTGGGTTCGTGGTCAGCTGATCTCGCACTTGACCAGAGCCGAGTTGGCTCATGCGGCGATGAGTTTATCTGCGCTGCGAGAAAAGATCGCGGGTTGCACTGGGCCCGTAGTTGAGGCTCTTCAATCCTTTATCGACGAAGACCTGGGCAATGAAACGCTTGATGCCACCAAGGCCGCTTCGAAGTACGCTGAGCTAACCAGCGAACTTCGGAGAATCGGTGGGCTGGCTGTTGAGTTATGCACAGTTCGCGATTTTGCGAAACGCATTGCCGAGAGCGGCGCGCCCAGATTAGCAGCGCGCATCCGAACGATCCCACCCGAACGATCTGGGAACGACAGAGTTCTTCCGCAGAACTGGCGGAAGGCTTGGAATTGGGCCCGTCTCAGATCTCACTTGGAGACTATCGAGGCAAGACACGAGCTGTTAACCATGGCTGCCCGCCGCCGAGATCTGGAGATCGCACTCTCCCGTTTGTATAAGGACATGGTGGCGAAAGCGGCATGGCTAGCGACTAAGACAAATGCAACGCCGCGAGTGCTTCAGGCGCTAGCCGGATATGCCACGGCGATACGACGTATTGGCCAAGGAACTGGCCCGAACGCTACTCGCTATCGCCGCGATGCCCGGAATTCCATGCTCGATGCGGCTGGGGCGGTTCCCTGTTGGATTATGAGCCATGCCAAGATTTCCGAATCGATGCCCCCTGACATCGGAGCCTTTGATTTGGTGATTGTCGATGAGGCGAGTCAATCCGATCTTTGGGCACTTCCTGCAATCGTTAGAGGGAAGAAAATCCTTGTCGTTGGAGACGATAAGCAGGTTTCACCAGATGGCGGGTTCATTTCGAGTCAGCGAATCGTTGAACTCAAGAGCCGGTTTCTTTCGGAGCAGCCCTACGGCGTCGAGATGACGCCAGAGAAATCGCTGTATGATCTCGCGGCCCGAGTCTTTGCAGCGGAGCAAGTCATGCTGCGTGAACACTTCCGTTGCGTTCCCCCGATCATTTCGTACTCAAATACAGTCTTCTACAAAGGCGGTATCCAGCCGTTGAGGATACCGAAGGCGTCGGAGCGCCTCGACCCCCCGCTCATCGACATTTATGTCGAGCAGGGTTATCGCGATGGGCGCGATTCGAACCGCAAGGAAGCGGAAGCCATCGCCGAGGAGGTGGAGGCAATTCTGGCCGACGAGCGGCTCGCCGGACGAACAATAGGTGTGGTCTCGCTTCTCGGGATGGAGCAGGCCAAGCATATTGACAAAGTCGTACGGGAGCGGTGTTCAGCAAGCGAACTCATGAATCGCAGATTCCAGTGCGGCGACGCGCGGACGTTTCAGGGCAGCGAGCGAGACATCATGTTTCTATCCATGGTCGTGGATCCCGTGAGTTGCAAGGCGATATCCGGGAATATGTTTGAACAACGCTTTAACGTAGCAGGCAGCCGCGCGCGCGATCGGATGTATTTGGTGCGCTCGGTTACAGCCGGCGATCTGTCCGAAAAAGATTTAAGATTGACGCTCTTGCGCCATTTTGACAAACCCTTCGTGGTTGATGAAATCGAGCCGCGTACGCTTGTCGACCTTTGCGAGAGCGGTTTTGAGAAGGATGTCTACACGACTCTCGTGAAGCGTAACTACCGTGTCATACCCCAGGTAAAGACTGGCGCCTATCGGATAGACATGGTGGTTGAGGGCCCCGGAGATACGCGGCTTGCGATCGAGTGTGACGGGGACGAATACCACGGCCCAGGCAGATGGCAGCAGGACATGAGCCGACAACGAGTACTTGAACGAGCGGGGTGGACGTTCTGGCGTTGCTTCGCGTCGACATGGTCTTTACGCAAGGACGAAGTTCTAAATGAACTTCTCGATCGTCTCATGGCCATGGGAATCGAGCCCCTTGGGGCAGTAGATCGAGTTGCAAACTTGGTCGAGAAGCGAACATGGTCCCAACGGCGTAGCGAGCCCGACGATGTCGACGACGCACTGAACGCCGCGATTTCGCTGAACTAGCACGGCGCGCGCGGACAAGGGAGCTCCGGCCGGAAGCCATTCACTGGGCCGCGTAACGCCCGATGCGCTGATGTGACACGATCCAGAACTGCTCGTCCCATCAAACTCAATCACGCGGGCCAGGAGTGTTTACTTTGCGGCGAATCCAAGAATTGCGGTGCGGAACTCGGATTCGGCCCTGCCCCTGTTCACATTGCTGGGATCACGCGCTGTAAGCGACTTGTGGAGGATTTATGGCAAGCATCCCGAAAAATATCGGAGGCTATCTGCGCACGTTCGCCAATGAACTCGGCGAGAGAGTCATTGCAAAATATCCGCCGCTTTATCAGCCCGGTGAGCCAGTGCAGCCGGAGTTGGCCCGCCTGCGAAGACACCCGTTTCCCGCCCAGACCCTCGCCGTTATGGGTGTCTGCCGGCGCCTGAATGAATCTCGTTCCGCCGCGGTGATTGCGGAATGCGGTACCGGCAAGACGCTGGTGGCGCTCGCCAGCGTTTACGCACATGCGCGAGGCAAAGCGTTCACCGCGATCTTCATGGTGCCTCCTCAGCTCGTGGAGAAGACTTGTCGGGAATGCGTCCTGACTCTCGCGGGCGTGCGTGTCTTTATCATCGACGGGCTCCGTAATGGAGTTTCGTCGAACGGCTACACAGGTGTCAACGAAGTGCGCTTGTGTAACGGCCGCATCGTCAGGGAGGGTCTGAAGACCAGCTTGAGCGATATGCGCCTCGCAAAAGGATACCGCTCGGCTCGTGATCGCTGGCAGGCAATCTGCGCCGCTCCCAGCGTTTTCGTAATTTCCCGCGAGCGAGCGAAACTCGGCTCGCACTGGCGGCACGTCTTCCGTGTCCCCCAGAGCGGGCCGTACCTTGGCAATGTAGTCAACCCTGACACCGGGTTGCCAATCCTAACGGCCGAAGACCAATTGCGGCGCGCCGACTTCCGCAAAGCGAAGCACGCTGAAATGGTGTGCTCCGAAGATGCCGGCAAGCAGGGCAAGTGTCGACGGCCATTCTTCAGTGCGCTCTGGCAAGTGAACAACCAGAAGATCCACCGTGCCGCGCCAATCGAGTTCATCGGCCGGCGGCTGAAGAATTTCTTCGATTACGCGATCGCAGATGAAGTACATGAGCTGAAAGGCGGTGAGACGGCGCAAGGTAATGCTCTCGGGACTCTCGCCGCTTGCGCGAAGCACACTCTGATTCTGACCGGGACCTTGCTCGGCGGATACGCGGATGAATTGTTTCACATACTGTTTCGCCTTGAACCTCAGAAGATGCTGGCGGAGGGCTTCGAATACGGCGAAGCGGGCCTGAGAGCGTTCACGGAGACATACGGCGTTCTCGAGAAGGTAACCACGATCGAGCCGGCTGATAACGCGTGCTCGGAGGCGCGCGTCACCAAGCGCGTTAGGCGGAGGCCTGGAGCGTCACCTCTTCTGTTCGGCCGTTTCCTCATGGATCTCGGCGCGTTCGTGTCGCTGGAAGACATCTCGGATGCCTTGCCTCCGTACACCGAAGAGGTCATTGGATTAGAGATGGACCCGGCCCTGCAGCGGGCATACGAGCAACTCGAAGAGGACATTAAAAACGCTCTGAAGGAGCACTGGGGCAATCCATCGGTCTTAAGCACGGGCATGAACGCGTTGCTCTTATATCCGGATCGGCCGTACGGCTTAGGCGACCTGATCGGATATGCAACGAATCCGGAGACCAAGGAGCGAGAGAAATTTCTGATCTCGCGCCCGGCGGACTTGGATGAAGCGTTCGTTTACGCAAAGGAGCGGCGGCTCGTGGAGGAGATTCAATCAGAGCTATCCCGCGGGCGTTCGTGTCAGGTTTTCGCGGTTTATACCCAGAAGAGGGACGTGACGCAGCGGCTCAAATCAATCCTTGCCCACGAAGGCATCCGGGTGGAGGTCCTTACGGCAGACGTGCCGCCGGAGCAGCGTGAGGCATGGTACGACCGGCAATTACGGAATGGCATGCAGGTATGCATTTGCCATCCAAAACTTGTGCAAACGGGCCTCGATCTGATTTTCGCCAGCTCCATTTTCTTCGTTCAATCCGGCTATTCCACGTACGTTTTGCGGCAAGCGAGTCGCCGCAGTTGGCGAATTGGCCAAAGAAAGCCCGTGCGCGTTGTGTACTTCCATTACGCGAATACTGCCCAGGAAAGCTGCCTTCGTCTCATGGGCAAGAAGATGCTCGTGTCGCTTGCGCTGGAAGGAAAGTTCGTCGCCGACGGCATCCAGGCCCTCGAAGATGACGATGACATCCTGACCTCCATGGCCCGCGATCTCGTTACGCAACGCGGAGTGGGAGAACGTGCCGATGCAATCTGGAAGGAGCTGCAAGCCCAGCGCCCTGCTGCGATCATCGAACCGGTTTCAGCAGTCGGACAAGCAAAGGGGATCGAACCAGCCGTCTACGAGCCAGTCCCCTCAGAACTAAGCGTGCCTTTACCAGAAGCAACTCCGAGCGCTACGCTGCAAACGCTTGCGCAGTTCGGTGCTACGACACGCCGAACGCCACGACGACCGGTGTATCAGAGCGAGGACCAGCTCTCGCTCGGATTCTAAACAATCGAATTGCCTCCTGGACGCGCTGAAACTTTGTGTCGTCGCGCAGGTGTTGCTGAAATGAGGGAATCTCGCTAAGCGAGCGTCAGCCAACAGAGCGCAAAATTGTAGGTGGCGTGCATGAGGACCGCGGCCACCGTTGATTGCGACCACACACGCATTGCGCCAAAGGATGCGCCGGTAAGAATGGTACAGACGAAGCTGACACCGGCGCGGCCGATGTGAGCTCCGGCGAAGGCTAGGGCAATCAGCAAAACGCTGATTAGCTGCGCGGGAGGCTGTCGAACGCGCATTCGGATCAACAGGGTCACGAGCGCCCAGAACAGAAGTCCCCGAAACAGCAATTCCTCCGCCATCGGACCAGCGATGCTGGCCAGCAGGAATTGATTGAGCCTCGGGAACGGACCAAGGGACTGATGGAACAGTCGCGCGACCGCCCAGATGGCGCTGGCAGCAGCGAGTCCGGCGACTATGCTCCAGATCCATCGACGCCCGGGAGGAGAAACCCAGCCAAGACGAAGCAACCAAGCGTTGGAATTCAGCACTCGTCCTGAATACAGGACGAGTATTACGGTGAGAAGAACTGCCAGAATCAGGGGTCTGGTTGTGCTGGCGATGGCGGTGGTCTTCCATGTCAGCAACAGAAACATGGGCATGAACAGTTCCGGACTACCGCGAACCATCTGCCTGAGGTCCACCAGAAAACTGCCGGTCACATTCTTAATTTTACGGTTCTTAAGGTTTTCCAGCCAGTCGGACTGGTTGATCAAAGATCGTGGTGATTACGCTCTGACCATCACGCCTCACAGGAGGTTAAACGATGACCGATAAGGTCGCTTTCCAAACAAATGTTCCGGTTGAAGTCGCATTGAAATATGGCGACGGCAAAGATGTTAACGGCCAATACGGGGATCAGGTTCTTTACACGCTTACAGACGGCCGCGTGATGTACGTCCCGCCGATTGTGCGCAAGCAAATTGAGGATTTGGGAATCGCCAGGGGACAACTGTTCACGATCACCAAAGCCGAGAAGAAGAACGGAGCACGCCGTACGATCGAATGGCAAGTATCCGGCAACGGGCGCAGTGCCAGGCAGCGGAACGGAGAACCGGTGGCCGGCAACGGCAGACCCAAGGGTGCCGGTGCGGGCACGCAGCCCTTGAGTCAAGGATCGGGAAATGGCTCGGTCGAGCGATCAACTTTCGCAGGTGCTAGCGCCCAGTTCGTCAAACAGGCATTGGCGCTGGCTGTGGATGCAGTCGCCGAAGCTGAACGCTACGCCGGCACACATGGCATTTCGCTTCAGTTCACGAGCGAGGACGTGCGGGAAATCGGGCTGCGGATCTATGCCAGCGCGGCGCGGTAAGGTGACGCATGACCGAACAAGAGGCCTGGCGGCCACCACAACCAGCAGCAGCGGAAGTTCTGTCGCCATCGCAAGCGACTCAGTTCTTGCAATGCCCGGCGAAATGGTATTTCCGATACTTTCTCGACCTTCCGGAGCCGGTAACAGCTGCTACTGCGCTGGGCAAGGCGCTTCATGAAACGATCGCGTGCAACTTCCGCCAGAAGATCCAAACGAATGCGGACCTGCCGATCGGGGACAGCCTGGAGCATTTCCGCTCCTCCTTGGGGCGACACCTAGAAACTACCGCCTTGCAGCGCGGGATTCAGCCGATGGAATTGATGGATCTCGGGAGCCTCATGCTTGAAAAGTATATGTGCGAAGTCGCACCATTGGTTCGGCCGGCGGCGGTGGAAACCCGAGTGGCCGGCAATATCGGTGGGGTGAAAGTGCGGGGGTATGTAGATCTCCTGGACGTAGAGGGCCGCATCATCGACACGAAAAGCGCCCTCAAGTCGATTAAGGGAGTGTCGCACGACCATCGCTTACAGTTGACCAGCTACACGATGATCACACCGCAAGCGAGCGGCCTCTGCCGCCTTGATACGGTCACTAAGGAACTAACGATCAGACTCTCGCAAAAGAGCTTCCGGGTAGAAGCCGCTGATCGGCGATATGTCGAAACGATCTACCCGATGGTCCAGGAATCGATCCGTGAGGGCATATTCTTGCCGCGGCGGAGCAGTGGCCTTTGTTCCCGAAAATATTGTGGATACTGGTACTTGTGCGAGCGCGAATTCGGGGGCGTAGTCCGGGACGAATGAAAGCTCGTCACGGGATTTTAACAACTCAGCGCGAAACTTTAGTACAATGTCATGCGTTTAACAACTAAGCAGCGTTCGCATATCCCCGGAGAAGCATCATGGGACCGGCACGTGAGCGACTGTTCGCTATCGTTTTGGGCGTCGCCCTAACAGCCGTCTCGCTCTGTGGCGACGCGGCTGAAGGCAACCGCCTGCTCACCGAGGGTGAGCGCCTCGCATGGCTGAAGAACTGGCAGGCCGCCGAACCCTACTTCGCGAGAGCTGAGGCTGCTTTCAACAAAGAGGGAGATGCCCGGGACGCGCTCTACTCAGAAATCAGCCGGTTGCGAGGAGAGCTTCCGAAGCTGAGCCTCATCAAAACCTCCGAACTCCTCGCGGAAAAACTGGATGATCCGCTCATGGCACAGGATCTCCGGCTGCGATTACGATGCCTGGTCGTAAAAGGCGATGTCGACCTGGACTTGGACGCGGAGTTGGCCGAGCGTGACTGGACGGACGCGCTCGAAATCGCTACAAAGCTGAAGGATGAAGCTTGGATGAACCGGGCAACCGGTGAATTGGGCGTCATCAGCTTTCTTGATGGCGACAGTCGGAAAGCAACATTGATGGTGGCGGGCGCCCTCACTAAAGCGCAAGCCCTCAAGGACCTCGGCGCCCAAGTTCGATATTTGACCCTGATTGGTGAGGGTTTGGTCCAGTGGCAGCGATATGAGTCGGCGCTCAAGATGTTCGACCAGGCGATTGATCTAGCGCGGAAAACGCCGGATCTCGGTGACCCGATTATGGCGTATGACGGCAAAGCGACCGCGCTTGTCGCGATGGACAAGATTTCCGACGCAAGAGTCGTTTTGCAAGACCTCCTCGAAATCGCGCGAAAGAAACAGGCCATCGGATACGAAAGCGAAGCTCTCGAGCAGATCGGAAAGCTGGAGGAGGAGACGGGTGACTCCCGGCGGGCTATCGTCAGTTTGCGAAGCGCCGTTTTGCGGGCACAGGCAGTCAACGGCTATCGACTCGTCACTGATAGCAACCTGGAACTCTCGCGTATTCTTTTGAAAGAGAAGCTGCCGCTTCAATCACGAAGGGCCGCAACCGCTGCGGTGGATGCGAGCCGAAAAACCGGCGACCGGTTTCTGTTGCCCCGCGCGCTGGCACAACTCGCGGCGGTCGAGGTTTCAACAGGGCGATACCGGTACGCCGACGAACTCTATGAGCAGGCCACGGATATCGTAAATGGGATGCTCTCGAACACGGCAAGCGCGAATGCAAAGAGCTCCGTAGTGGCTTCGATGGATCCGATCTTCCTTGGATATTTTTCGCTTGAGGCCGATCAACTAAGGAATCCGGCCAAGGCATTTCGAATCATTGAAGAAGCGCGGGGTCGCTCGATTGCGGACTCGCTACGATATCCGGCGACGGACAAGCCGCGGCTATCAGCTTCGCTTTCAGCGACTGAAAAGGAAGTTTCACGATTGCAGTTGCGACTAATGAGTGCACCCGCAGCCGAGCGGAAGCATCTCCTGGATGACCTGTTCACGATGGAACAACAGATCGGGTTGGCAGAAGCAGGCACCAGGCCCCCCTGGCTCCAGCAACCACATCGGCCCCTACCGCTTTCACGTGTTGAGTCGGCCCTTGCGCCGGATGAAGTTCTACTCGAATACGTGCTGCATGAGCCGGAGTCCTACTGTCTGGAGATCGAACGTTCTGGAACGCGAATCGTCAAGCTTCCTGGCCGAAACCAGATCGAAAAACAGGTACAGCTGGCAATTGACGAGACGAAGAAACCGCTACCGAATCCTGATGCTGCTGCGACTCGGTTGTATGCGTCTGTCATCGCGCCGGTGGCATCCGCAATTGCCACCAAGTACCGAATCATTGTTGTCGCTGACGGGGCGCTGTATGATCTCCCGTTTGAGGTCCTGAGTTCACGGCCAGGCGCATATCTGCTGGCTTCGCACGTCATAACGTATGCGCCATCGGCTACCGTCTATGCCATGCTCGCCGGGGAAAAGCCACCCACGACGACGCTGCCTGTCCTGGCCGTCGGGACGGGCAACGATGGGCAACTGGCCGAGGCGAAGTCAACGAGCGGCCAGCCTTTTGGAACCCTCAACCGAGAGGTGTTTGAAACGGACCTGAACCACCTGGCGCCATTGTCCGCCGCCAACGGTGAGGCACGATTGGTGGCGGGGTTGTTGGGACCGGGAGGTGTCGCCCTGACTGGTCCTGCTGCAACGGAGAGCGCATTGAAGAAACAGCCGCTCAAACAGTTCCGTGTTCTTCACTTCGCCGTTCATGGGCTGATCAGCACAAGATTTCCGGACCGCTCAGCACTTGTCCTGTATCCGGAACCCGCATCAGGCGAAGACGGTTTCTGGCAGGCACGAGAGGTGGCACGGACAACGCTTAACGCCGAACTGGTGACCCTCTCGGCGTGCGATGTGGGCTCCGGAAGGCTCATAGGGGAGGAAGGCGTTGCTAATCTGGTTCGTCCTTTCCTAATGTCGGGCGCGCGGACGGTGGTCTCGAATATTTGGGAATCGAACGACGACTTTACGCGCGGCTTGATGCGAGAATTCTACACACGGCTGGCCGCCGGCCTCGACAAGGGGACGGCGCTGCAGCAGGCAAAACTGGCAATGATCCAAAAATTCGGAACTGATGCGACGCCTCGGCTTTGGGGTGGATTCATTATGGTCGGAGAGAGTCGGCGGACTCTGAATTCGAGGTGATTGTGACTGCGGAAGAGCTGCTCGCTGCGGACATGGATTCCATCTTCGAGAAGGTGGTGGAGACGGTCGAGCACAAGCTCTACGATCCCAACCTGAATGGTGTGAATTGGCGCGCGGTCGCCCTACAACGAAAGGCTGACATTCTGGCGAGCCGCGGCGCCGAAGAATTTGAATGCAGGATCAACGATTTGATTAAGGAACTGCGGGTCAGCCACGCCGGCTTTTATCACGAGAGCAAGCCGCGTGCGGCCGGCAAAATTGCGATCAGCGCTACTTTCTTCCGTACCGATGAAGGCGTGCCTCGCTGGGCATTTCAGGATGTTCATCCTGGTGGCGCGGCCGATCGCGCCGGCATACAGCCGGGTGATATCGTTCTTCGCGTCGCTGAGAAGGAGATCGTTCCTCCGGAGATGCCGCTGTTCCCACTGGGTGAGACGACCCCAGTTGAGGTCGAAAGGCGTGACGGCAGCCATTGTCGCGTAATGGTCGAAGTTCCCAAATCAAAGACCAAGAAACGTCCGCTAATCGAACTCCAGCCAGTTTCCTTCACGCGCTTGGAAGGCGGCATTGGCTGGCTAAAGGTTTGCATGTTTCCCGGCGCCATTGGAATCGATCTCGCACACGATATTGATAGTGCGATCAAGGCGCTCGATTGCGACCGCCTGATTATCGATCTCCGAGGGAACACCGGCGGCGGTATCGGGTGTCTCCGCCTGATGAGCTATCTTACGCCTGGGCGTGTACCCGTCGGCTACAGCCTCACACGAAAACGCGCCGAAAATTCTTTTCAAAGGGAACTGCTGCCAGTATTCTCGCGGATTCCGGATCGAAAAATCGGACTGCTGCGCCTGATCTTTACGTTCGGCTTACGCGATCAATCTGTTTGCATTGCCACGGAGAGTCTTGGCCCCCAGAGATTCCACAACCGGACTGTTCTTCTCGTCAATGAGCATTCCGCAAGCTCGAGTGAAATGGTCGCCGCATTCGCGTCTGAGCACAAACTTGCAACGATTGTGGGAGTGAAGACGCCGGGCCGGCTGCTGGCCGGGCACTCGGTTCGCGTCGGACATGGCTACCGCGTGGCATTGCCCGTCGCGGCGTATTACACCTGGGAAGGAAAACTCCTGGAAGGTGTTGGCGTTGCCCCGGACGTGGAGGAGGCATTTTCGGTACGGGCGATTCGTGAGGGGCGGGATCAGCAACTTCAGACGGCGATTCAAGTCGCCAGGGATCTCTGAGGGCTAAAGTTGCTTTATCGCTTTATCGTTTTAGATGAGATTCGCTAGACGAGGTCACGAGTGAGCGGGTCGTGATCTGAGATCTGCCCGGCGATGGCAAGGTAATCATCTCGGAAGGCTGTCCGGGAGTATTATCGTCATTGTCGAACGCCAGACCATGTTCCATAATCACCGTTAGTGCAGCCTCCGGATGGCGCGACATAGGTGCCGCTGGCTGAGCTCCCATCAGCGGATACCGTGCCTGTAAACTTCACAAGCTGGCCATTTTCGTTAAGAGTCATCGACAACGCACTCCCGGAAATGGTTCCGCTGACGCTGGCTGACGTTGCACAAGGAGTTCCGCTTAAGCTCAGCTGTCCCGAGACGCTATTTCCATTCTGTGTCAGCACGCCAGACGCGCTCGACTGGAAACCGTACAGGCTTGACTGAGCGGTAAAAGCCCAGTTGCCGCCCAAGCCTGTCGGTTGCGAACCAACAACGGCGATTGTAACGGCGTTCGAGGTATCACCGCCAATTGAGACGAGTACAGGGACGGCATTTCCAGAGGCCACTGTTGCTGGCACCTGAACATTGATTTGGTACAGACCAATGAATGAGGGTGCAAGGCCCGAATAAGAGACAATTGCGGGCACACCGCCAATCGTCACCGTAGGAGTTGTCGGTGTTTCGGAGAGTTGGCCTGCCGGTGCCACGACGCCCGTTGCTGGCTGGTTAGTAACGGGTCCAAGCCCCGTGCAGTAAATGGCAAGATAAGTGGTTCCAGCGATGGCAGGATTTGATGAGGTTGTGAGATTCCCGGAGAGGGCGTCCACGATAGCTCCCTGCCCCTGAGCGTTCATCGTAAAAATGCCGGGTGCTAAGCTCGCGAGGCTAACCATTTCTGGATTGCTGGTTTGGTTGCTAAATGTCGTAGTTACAGAAGCTGCGTTAACACCGCTCATTTCCCAAGGTATCTGAAGGTTTATTTGAGTAGGCGATACGTAGTAAAGCGGAGCCGAAATTCCATTGAATTGGACCGAAACGCCAGAAAGGGTCGTCGGCCATTGGCTACCGTTGGCCTGCGTGAACACTGCTATTGGGAACGTGCCATAAACGGATGCTAGGCTTCCCGCTGCGACCGGAGCCACCGAACTCGCACTGTTTACAATTCCACCAGCATTAATCGCAGGGGGGCCTGAGGACGCTTGATTGACCGTAAACCCTTGCCCGGCAATATTGATTATTGTCGTGCGAAAACCGCCAGTATTCGGGCCTACCGTATAGATCACGGTTCCGTTGCCTGTTTCAACGTTTCCCGAACTGATAAGAATCCATGAAACACTGCTCTGCACGGTCCAGGTACAGTCGGGCGCACTGGCGGTGACTGTGACAATGCTGCCGCTTTCGCCTTCTGAAGACACGGCCACGCTGCTGGCATTGATGCTTTCAGAACATTGGATACCCGTTTGGTTGATGCTGAAGACAAGTCCTGCAATGGACAGCGAGCCGGTTCTGCTAGCAGAATTCGTGTTCGGTGCCACGGAGTATGTTACGGCGGAGTTCCCGGTGCCGCTGTTGCTCGACGTGATCGTAATCCATGAGGAATTACTGGACGCCAGCCACGCACAGCCGTTCGCGGATGTCAGTAGACCAACGCTGCCGCTGCCTCCGTTAGGACCGAAGGATTGGGATTGATGATCGAGAGAGTATAGGCAGCCACTCGTGGGCTGTGAAGCGAAAAGCTCCCTGACTCTTTGGTTTCCGCCATCAGAGAAAAAGACGTTGCCAGTTGCGCCGACAGCCACACCTACTGGACTAGACAGCGAGGCCGCGGTAGCCGGTCCCCCGTCCCCGGAGAAACCTTGCGTGCCATTGCCTGCCACCGTTGCAATAACTCCAGCGGGGGTCACCTTCTCGACTAGGTTCAGGACCCAGTCTGTCACAAAAAGATTGCCAGAAGAATCGGTCGCGACGCTGTTTGGGCCACCACCGAATGTGCCAGGAATCGCTGACCACCGGTAAACCGTGCTAATGATTCCGGCGGGACTCACTTTGCGGAGTGCGCCTCGGAAGGCGTTGGAGCTTGCGGAATCCAAGACATAGAGATTACGAGAACCATCCACCGCCACGCTGAACGGCCATAGCGCAGCGCTTGTTGCCGAACCTCCGTCACCGGAGGACCCCTGACCGCCGTCGCCCGCAACCGTTGTGATGACCCCGCCCGGCGTCACTTTCCTTACCCGGTAGTTATCCGAGTCGGCGATGAACAAGTCGCCTACGGAATCGACCGCTACAGCTGTCGGGGCGTACAGGGAAGCCGACGTGGCAAGTCCCCCGTCGCCTGAGAAGCCTCTTGTGCCATTGCCTGCTACGGTGGTAATGACTCCTGAAGGATTAACCTTCCGAACGCGCATATTAAAGTAGTCCGGAATGTAGAGATTGCCGGAAGCATCCACCGCCATATTAGAGACGTTCGCCATCGACAAAGAAGCCGATGTGGCGAGACCTCCATCACCGGAGTAACCCGCAGTGCCATTGCCAGCAACGGTGGTGATGATGCCATTCGTCGCCACCTTGCGGACCACGTTGTTGTTTTGGTCGGCAACGTAGAGATTGCCAGAGCCATCCACCGCCACAGCGCCGGGGCTCTGAAGTGTGGCGCTGGTGGCCGGTCCCCCGTCGCCTGAGTAGCCCACGGTACCGTTGCCAGCCACGGTGGTGATCAGGAAGCTGGTGGCAGACTGTCCCCACAGCAAACTGCCAGCAAAGAGGACAAGTAGGAGGATCGTAAGAATGTTGAAACCGGAATGGCTGTTCCGGTTTTCCTTATCAATCATGGCTGGCCTTGAAATTCGACAGTCTCACGGATGATCGCTTCCATTAAAGCTTTGGTGTCTTGGTCGTCTGCCGTCCATTTCTCGCTGCAATAGAGCTTCCCGTAAGCCGGATCTTCATCCTTTAAGAGATCAGTGAAGACGTTGGACTCCTGCCACGCCATGCTTCCCTTCTTGAGCTCGTTGCAGCTTGCATAAGAAAGGAGATCGGCTGCCTGCAATGGGTAGTACCAAAGATCATCAGCAAAGCTGATGTTAACGATAGTCTCTTTGACGACGGGCACACGCTTCTTTAATTCACACAACAGCCCATAACAAGCCTTGGAATACTGCTCGTCATCATCGAACACGAGTGAGGTCTTCCGCTCGTCTTCAGATGCTTTACTTTCATCCAGATAGCCAATGATGAGCTTGACGACTCGCGCCATGCAGAACACTTGGGCCTTGAAGGGCTTACTCTTTAAGCCCTCGCTCTTCGCTGCGCCCTCAATCACCTTCACAACTTCCCGGTAATGTTTTGCATCGATGGCGCATCCGAAGCCGACTCTAGTATGCTTTCGGATCACATGAATGAAATCCCGCAACATAGACACTTTTTTGTCGGTGTCCCAGGACGCGGCCGGAGACTTACCCTTCGGAGACATGATCTCCCTCATGTGAATAGCCGGCACTTTCCATTTCTCGCGGAGTAGTACACGCCACTCTTGACACAAGGAGGTCCAGCCCAGTTCGTCAGACATAAAACCAGCGAGGCACATGTAATCGGTATTGGCAAAGTGGCCGCTCTCGTCGAGGAAGACCATGCCATGTGCCACGTATGGAACACCTCCTGGTGCGTTCCTCCAAATGGTACACCTCATCAACGTCGCCTGCGAATTCAAGCCACGGAGGTTTTTGGCTAAAGACTACGGATCGAGAGGGGATACGTGTGCCAGCCGTCTTGACCTGTTCGAAGGGCGAGCTCATAAGGGCCTGGCGCGAGTTTCGTGAGATCAACCTCGGATTCAGCCGTTACAACGTGGTCCCGGAGAGCAGCTTGGATACGCTTCTCGATGACAACCTGCCGGGCATCATTTTTGATCTGCATCGTGTACTGCCCCTCATCGGCGCCGACCGGCAGCTGGAGTGTTAGGTGGACACGTTTTCTTGGAAGACGGAGAGGCCCGAGCGTGGTCGCCGGATTTGGGCCCAAACCGCGGTTTTCTGAATACGGCCGCAAATCGAGCGTTAGCCAATCCATGGCTTCGGTGGACGGAGTCCGGCCCCCAAACCGCTGCAGCGCGACGTACGTTGCTCCGGCAACCAGAAGCAGCAAACACGCTGCGATTGCGAAAATCCGGAGCAGGCGTTCCCGGCGGACTCGCTGCCTGATCGCCATGAATTCGGCGTAGCAAGGCGAGCACTGGGTCAGGTGCTCCGCCGCTGGATGCGTGTGCGGCAGCGTACGGCGCGCTAACGCAGCCAGAACGTCGGTTCCAGGGCAACCCACTCGCTGCGGATTTGGGAACTCACGTCGAGCGGCATCCTGGAGACCCCTTAGGACGCGGTTAAGGTCTTCCACTCAGTGAGCCATTATGCATCAATTCGGCGCGCTCGGGCGATCAAGTAGAGCGCGCGCCTTGAGAATCAGCTTGCGACGCCGCTTATAGGCAGCGTTTCTCGTGATCCCGAGCGCCTCAGCAATCTCGGCGACATCGTAGTCCATCAGCAGTAGTGTCAAAAGCTCCTTTTCCTGGGAATTGAGTTGCGCCGCGAGGCGGGAGAGTACCCGCCCGGCATCGATCTTCTCATCCACATCATCCCCATCGGATGAGCCAAAACGATCGTCCAGATCGGACACACTGTAGTACAACATTTTGTCGTTTTGGCGCTTCTCGCGAAGGACGAGAGCGCGGACTCGTGCGAAAAGCAGACCGCCAGGGTTGGCATGGAACTCGATCACGCCCGGGGCCTTCCGGTCGGACAAGTCCTGGATTGCCTTTTCAATGAATTCCGGCGCGCGGGAGCCATCCTTCAGGAGATACCCGGTGTAGCGTACGATCCGGTTTCTAAGGTCATACCCAGCCCGCACCAGCCGCTCTGGGAATCGCTTCCGTCCCGTACCTGGAGCAATCCAAAAGGGTTTCATCGGGGGCATACGTCACCCGCGAGGATTCTTACATTCTACTTCAAAAAAAGTTCAAAAGATCGGGCCACTTTTGCCCGTCGAAAATGCTTATTACTTTTAGAGGGCCTCCGTCCCACCAGCCCGCGTCCCGCGTCGAAGGAGGCTAGTAGTCCCCGAAGTGTGGTAAGGAGGGGCTCCGTGGCGACTGCGCAAAAATCCATCAACCCGGTTCCGGTAGGCGGACCGTGGCTGTCAAACAGCGAACCGGTACTGCTGAATCAAATCGTCGGTGCACCTTCAGAAGACTTGGCGCGCAGCCTGTCCGAAGAACTCTTGCGCGCTCTCCATCCGAAGCTGAAGTCCAACGCTATCCGGGCCAAGCTCATGCCGACTGCGCCCGACGGGTCGCCTCACTGGCTGACGGTCAGTTTTTGGGTCAAGGAAATCGACCTGGTTCTCCTGGAAGGGATTCATAACGGCCGTTCGGGTCAGAGCGACGCAATTAAAAGGCTCTGCGACGTCTGGCCGAAGTTGGATCCCAACATGCTAAGAGGGCGGATGGAGGACCTTGCAAATCGTGGACTGCCAGACTTCCTGCATGACGACTTCTGGCGCAAGCAGGGGATAGACCCAATTCTCATGGCCGGGCTAAAGGCCGGTGGTCAGGCGATCTTCCACGCGGTTGGCAAAGTGGAAAAGATGTACCGAGACTTGCGCGTCGAAGTCATCTGGGCGCGCGTCCGGCGGCTTCGAAGGCAATGCCGCAAGGAGCGACAAAAGAGAGCACGCTGTACGTGGACCGAAGAGTTGGATCACCACCTGCTAGCCCGTTGCGCCGATGCCGGGCTCAGTGTCGCCGTGGCTGAAATCTGTCAGAAGACAGGGTGGTCGCGGAACGCCGCCGTCCGTAGGGCGCACAAACTGGGCGTGGCCACTGAGGAACGCAGAGAACGGTGCCCCTGGACGGAAGCAGATCGGAACTTCCTTGTTCAATCGATTCGCCATGTTCCGGTGAAAGCGATCGCCCGTGAACTCGGCCGCACCGAGAACGCTGTGTGGTGCAAGATTTGGGAGCAGGGTCTGAGGGCCCGTTATGAGGCGGACCACAGCCAGCGGGAGCTGTGCTCGAAACTGAATGTTCGCGCTCCGGTGGTGCGTGCGTGGATACAGCAAGGGTGGCTTAAGCTAGGCCGTAATAATCGTGTGAAAGATCGGATTCTGAAAGCTTTCTTCGAAGAGCACAGCGATGAAATCAACTGGGAGCGAGCAGATGCAGCATGGATTGAGGAAGTGATCGGGAATGCCAAAGGTGAGGAAAGTACGGAAGAGCAGGCTACGGAACATGCGCTAGCGCTGCCCGCCGCCATTCCGCAAGATCGGTCACCCGACTCCTGCGATTCCGATTGCGATCATCATCGCTCAGCAACCAGTAGGCGCGCACACGGTCAAGGCGAGGATCCCGGGCCGCAAAATAGCCGAGCGCGTGCGGCCAGCCTTCGGTCTTAGCAAAAGCGAAAATGTTGTCGTCAATCCAGGAGATGAGGCGCAGCCACAGAAATTCGCGTTCCTTCGGGTGAGTACGGCGATATTCTTCGGCACACTGAAGAAAGCCTGGACAGCGCTGTTCAAGCAGCGTCTTCATCTCGACCGAAACGCATCCCTCGGTCTCAACGACCAGACGCACCCAATACGCAAATGTGCGCCACTCGATGTAATCGGTAATCGTTTGCGCCAGGCGGTCGGGATCGACCTTCTTCCGTTGCGCCTCAGCCAAGCGCTGCGATTTCACGCCGAGAGCAGCCTCGGCTTCGCGGAGCTGACTGGTCTTCCTCATCCAAAATCCGTCCGGTGAGCTTTGCTCGAATAAAACTTCGATGTCGGGGAAGGCCTCTCATACGATACACCAAAACGCTCGCCCCGGCCGTAAAGATCCGCAATAGACTGTGCACGTCGCGCGTGCGCCACAAACTGCCACATCGCGCTGCCGACAAAATGAGGCGTATATGCCGTTGGCTGATATGCCTCAAAGTATCACCATCGGATCTGCCGATGCAACGGCGCAAAAAGCAGATCCAGCCGAGCGATCTTCGCCTGAGAGCGATTGGCGCCGTGGTGCGCGAGTTCCGGGAGCGTGCCGGTCATTCCCAGGAACGTCTAAGCGCTGATTGCGGCTTCGATCGGACCTATATCAGCCGCGTGGAACGCGGCATCATCAATCCAACGGTGAGCCGGCTGTGGCGGATCGCTGACGTGCTCGACACGCCACTTAGCCAGATCGCCGCCCAGATGGAGCGCTGGGTGAAGGAGCGCGAGCGGCAGCTCCGGCGCGCTGATTCGAAGCGCGGATAAGGCGGCGCCGGTGGCGGTGATTGATTCGGTCCACGATATTTGGGAGCGTGATCGGTCGAGTCGGGCGAGCTAGCGTATGATTCCATGACCGATCGTCGAATTTTGGTGGGTTCGCCGTTGGATATTCGGAAGCGGCACCATTTTGGCCAAGAGCGTTTCAGTCCCCTTCCCGATCGCAACCCTGCGGCACGAGGTACCACCACTCGGGTCAGGGATCGTTTTGGCCACTGAGACTTCTAATCAGTAGCAGCCCGCAGAACCCCAACCAAATCTGTATGCCCACCACTCGTGTGTGCGGATTGTGTGCAGCTTTCGAGCCGGAGGTGCTGCGTTCCGAGGGACTTCGAATTGAACTTCGGCCGGTACCTCCCTGCGTTCGGGCAACCGGACGACGATGACACCAAGGCGCAGCCCGCCTGATCGCCACCCTGGATTTCTGAGATCGGCACCGACGTTCGACGTCCGCCAGCTCCCCACTAGGATTCTCGAGTCGCAGCGCCTCAACCGCTGGTCAGCGTAGACGAGTACGGAGGAGGAATACCGTCCACCGAGCAACTGCTTCCCATCTGGATCAAAATCGTATTTGAAGCGGCGGGGTTGTCCGTCGAGCGAAGAGCAGATGGCCAGAATATTTAGTTGAGTCTACATGAAGTTCCGAGTGTGAAGGGCGGACATCTCATCCGCATCCGCGTCTTCGAAACCGAGCTTCAGGAGGCGTTTTTTGCGGCCGATATGCATCTCCTGATTAAGGACCGAAACAGCAGCGTGACCTCTGGCGATATCCGCGCCTTCCCACGATCCAGCCGCAAGCAAGACCAAAGCATCAAAGACCTCGGCGTTGAGTCCGGCGGTATGACGTAGCGTTTCGTGCCGGCGCCGAACCGCGTTCATCAGCGTCTCGCGCATCGAAGGATCGCTTTGAATGTGCTCACGCAGATGCGACATCCCGAACGCGACGTGGCGGGCTTCGTCCTGCGCGGCAAGCCGGCAGACGGCGGAAGTAACGGGGTCCGGCGCGACGCGTTCGAGAAACCAGAGCAGGTTCAGAAAGGTCCCTTCACCCAGTACGGAGAGCAGGAAAGACGCGATCGTAAAGTTCGGTTCCTCCACTAACGTCTGAAGCGAAGCTTGTCCACCGCTTGTCGAGAGACCGAGTTCCTTGCGTTTTTAGCAGAGCCCGCCGCGTGAAGACCTCGATATGCCGGGCCTCGTCCGCCGCTTGGATGGCAAGTACCTGCATGACTTCGCGAAAATGCGGGTGGATCTGCGCGACGAAACGGCTGGGCACCACGAGCGCGGCAGTCTCGTTCTCGACGAGGTACGTCATGATCTGCACGACCGCATCCTCTATTTCCTCCGGCAGCTCGAATTCCGCGTCCCAGGGCACCACCTTCGCCGGGTCCCACTGAGCTGCGGCAGCCTGCGCGTACATACGAAACCCAGATCCAGTCCATCGCCGATCTGCGCGCCATCCCGCTCCACGCCGAAGGTATGGCTGAGCCGACTCGGCTGGACATGATCGCCAACATTCAGCGAATCAACGCACCTACCGAAGTGGATCACTATCAGATCCGCCGCAAGCTTGATATCTATGCGCGCCCCGCGAGCGAAAATCTGGGCATCGCGGCCGACTATGTCCGCAACGTTGTCGCGCGTGAGGAGATTCCCTCCAACGTGAATGTCGCCGTTCGCGGAAGTGCGGAAGCCATGAACGACTCTTTCAAGAGTTTCGCCATCGGACTAACCCTTTCCGTGGTATTGCTCTACCTGATCCTGGTCGCACAGTTCCGGTCCTTCATCGACCCTTTCATCATTCTGCTCGCGCTTCCACCGGGAATATCCGGAGTCTTGCTGATCCTGGTGCTCACCGGCACCACACTCAACGTGATGTCGCTGATGGGCGTGGTAATGCTAGCCGGAATCGCGATGTCCAACAGCATCCTCATCGTCGAATTCGCCCATCATCTGAAGTTGGAGGGCCGTGGCGTCGGCCAGGCGATCATAGAATCCTGCCGCGTGCGACTGCGCCCGATTCTGATGACCTCACTCGCGACGATCATTGGCCTGCTGCCCATGGCCATGAAACTCGGCGAAGGAAGCGAGTCCTACGCGCCACTGGCTCGCGCCTTGATCGGAGGACTGTTGGTGTCCGTGATTTTCACCGTTTTCCTGGTACCGGCCGGATTCTCGTTGGCCTACCGGAACCGTAGCGCAAACTGAACTATTTGCGTCATATGCGCGAGGAGAGCCCTTGCGTGGGAACTCTGGCAGTAAGCTTCCCCCCAGTTGAAATCTCCTTCAAACTGACCGAAGCGGCTCTTCCGGGCAGTGGACAGAGCATGCCACAGCAGGAAAAAGCTAGTCGCAATCGGTTGGGAGGAATCGACTGCGTAGACTTCGAACTTCGAAGCAGTCGGCCAGAAGACGGTGATTGCAGTCTCATGGTTTCATCCTGAACGTCTATGGACTTCCAGATTGCTGTTCATTCAGCCACCTCCGAAGCCCAGGGTGTAAATTCATGTTCTGCATGTCTGCCTGAGTAAACCAACCAGTCGCGTCGGTCTCTTTCCCGCAATATGCCAGGAAAGGATCATCGACGTCGGCGGTCACCAGGTGGAATTTCCAGCCTCCTCCACAATCCTGAACATTCACTCCCGTAACTCGATACGAGGGCAAAGTACCAACCTCTTCCTCTGCCTCTCTTCGAGCGGTCGCTTCGGGCGATTCACCATGCCGCCTGGCACCGCCTGGGACGCCCCATGTGCCCGCGTAATCTACCAATTTGGATCGTTGCAGCAGGAGATAGCTAGCCTCCCCTCTCTCCGGCAGGTAGCGGAACAGAAAACCGGCGCCACCCGCCTGCCCCCAGTGCACGTGACCCCGCTCGCACACCGTCCAAAGGTCCATGTGGCGCATTGTCCTCCGAATTCTATCCGTCCTGTAACTTCGCGCAGAAGCATCGAGTTCCGTTCCGAATAGTCGCGTTTGCGCTGCCTGTGCGTGTTGCCTCGCGTCGTCGGTTGGCGAGATCTCCGGGTGAAGCAAGCACATCAATGGGTGACCACAAGCAGCGTTGCGGACCGTTTCACGGCGCACTCGATCGCGCGCTTCATGTTCTCGGGATCGAGCACGGCAAAGCTTTCATCGAGTACCACTAGGTCGCCGCCCTGCAACAATGCTCGGGCGATGTAGAGCCGGCTCCTCTCGCCATGCGAGAGCTGCCACCCCGTCTCGCCAACCATCTGTAGCATGCCAGCAGGCATTCGTTCCAATAAGTCACCTAATCCGAGCTCATAGCAGATCGCTTGGGCCTCTTCCAAGTCTGACGATCCGAGAGTTTTCCGTCGTCCCAAAAACAGGTTAAATGCGAATGTTCCTGCAAGAACATGATTCTCATGAAATTGCGGCGCGGCAGCTACATGCCTGCGCCATGCGATGGAACCGAAAGTCTCACGATCATGGCCGTCGATCAAGAGGTGGCCTGAGTTTGGCTGCCGCAGACCGGTAAGGAGCGAAACCACAGTCGACTTTCCTCCACCGGAAGCTCCTTTAAGCATTACTCGCTCGCCCTTCACAATGCGGAAACTGCAGCCACGTAACACTGGTTCAGCGCGATCGGTATAGCGGTAGACGATGTCGGTCGCCTCAATGACCGAGAGGGAGTGCCGCGAGGCGGAAATATCCGGTGACCCTATCAAATCAGCGCGAGCGGCGGCGTGGTAAAGAATCGAGGTCCGTTGCCAAGCGATCACTGCCGCAAGCAATTGCCAAGCGCCGTTCCCGAATCGTCTCCAAGCGCGATAAGCGAGTAGAATACCGCCTACAGCAATCGCAACGCGCGCTGGTGAATTCGTGTTCTGAATAAATGCGGGTATCAGCCCGACAGGACCTAGGACCAGCCAGCCGCGAGGTACAAAGGCAGTCAGCGCCGCCGACGAATGATCCATGGCTTGAGAAGTCCTAAGATATCGATCGAGCGCCTCGTCTTCCGACTCGTGCCATCGATCTGCTGGAAGCTGTACCAAACGAGTGCGATGGCCGACCATGTTCGCGATTAAGTCGTGTGTCATCGCCAGCCGAACATCCGTCCAGGCACGATTGCGCTGGAAATAGCGCCACGCAATTCCAGCGGTGACCAAAAGCCAGACAAAGAGTAACAGGGAGTCCAGGGGACCGCCGGCACCAGCGGCCAGGACGAAACCCGCAATGACGATCTCTATGAGTGCAACCAGCGCAAGAAAGCCTCCGCTAAGAGCGAGCGCTTCGACCGCTTCGGCTTCTAGAACGCGGCCAAGAAGCTCACCAGCGCCATGGTGACGAATCCGATCAGGCTCCAGTTGTAGGGCACCGAAGAAAAGACGCTGCTTGAGGCGCGCGCCCACTCGAATCGTGATGAGACCTTGCAGCCAAGTGTTCAGAACGCGGAGCGGAACGAGAGTGAAAAGAAGCAGCGCCCATAATGCAAGCCATCCGCGATCCGTGCGGCCCCGCAGCACATTGGAACCAACAATCCACCATGCCAGGATCCACAAGATGTACTGAAGTGCGTGTACGCTGCCAAGCGCGAAGATATGCCTTGGAATCCGAGCCTGGCGCAATTGCAACCAAAAATTGGCGCCGGGAGGAAGCCGTAAGATCCATATGCCTCGAATTAGCGTAGCTCTGAGCCGTTCGTGTAGGATGGCTTGGCGAGCACGAGCTTGCTTCGAAGCCGGCACGCCGGCGCGATCTAACGTTTCCTGAATCTCTGCGACAATTGGCCGCTCGATAGCGCCGCAGAGTTCTGATCGAACATCCGAAGCCGTGAAGTGAACCTCCCGCAAATCAGGTCTAAGAAACGTTGAGTTGCCTAGGATGGCAAGGAACTTCGAGCCCTCGGCTGACGGAACATGAAGTAGAGCTGGTCCCATGTGGCGCAGTTGTTTTTCGAACTCGGGGTAGGGCGACTCAACCGGCCACGCTTCAATGCCAAGTGTTGGGGCAGCGGACTCGATCCAATCCGCCAGCGCCTCTGGGTCATGGTTCATCCGTTCAGGTGGGTTGCAACGCGGGGCTGTCGCAGATGTGGGCCCGACACTCATCTTTGACCGCGCCGCAAGCGACTTCATACCTTGGCCCAATCGGTTCGCAGGCCAGAGCAAGGATGCGAAATCGGGAGTGATTTCAGTACCTCCGGGATCTGGTCTCGCGATCAAATGCGAGAAGGTGCTCCGTGAAGCTCATGCGACAATGTCGCCTCCGTGGCAGCTCCATCACCAGCCTCCCCAAAGATACGCTTGTACAAGTCTTCACCATAGCTGGTCGGCAGTGGCTCGCCTTCGACAAGTCGAAACGTTCGCCGCCCGTCGGCGAGTCTTTCTGCGCGAAGGAACAGGGCGGTATCCATCTTAGCCAGGTAAAATCCTTGCGCGAGGTCGAACATGTGGGTAACGCAGAAGACCTTGATGCCACTGTCCAACAGCGCCCGAACAATTTGCCTCGCGATCTCCGAACCCTCTCTTTCGTTGGTAGAAGCGAACGACTCATTAAACAGAACGAGACTGTTTGGGGCGATGTGGTCAACAATTGAGCTCATTCTGCTGAGCTCTTCGTCAAGTTTTCCGCTTGTCATGCTGGCATCCTCTTCCCGCTTGAAATGGGTAAAGATGCCGTTGCAGACATTGGCGCGAAAGGACTCGGCTGGCACGAACAAGCCGCACTGCATCATCAACTGGCTGAGGCCGACAGCGCGCAGGAACGTAGATTTTCCTCCACGGTTGGCGCCGCTGATGATTACGAGCAGCCTGTCATCGCCGGCCAAATCGTTGCCTACCACCCTGTCTTGCATGGTCAAACTTAGACAGACGTCGTAAAGTTGTCGAGCGAAAAACTTCGGATGGCTCCCGGACAACGGCTCTGGAAAGCAGATGGGCTCACCCTTCCGAGCCAGATGGTCGCGCAGGTTGAGGCAAGCGACGTAAAAGCCGAGCTCCAGTCGCAACACATTAAAGAAGCTCAGAATGTGGTCGGTGGATTGAGCTAGCGCGGCAGCAACATGGCCGATTCCCTGGTCTTTCAGTTCTGAAAGCGCGCGTAAGCCGTTTTCATCGCGGTCAGCGATTTCGTAGACGAAGGCGGCGCGGTTCTTGAAGGCTTCCATCCAACTCCGCAGCCACTCGATCCACGTTTGTTTGGTATCGTGCGGCTTGCGAAGGATGTAGTGTGTGCCTTTGTTGCTCTTGCCAAGTTCGGCGCTCATCAGAACGCCGCGCCGAAATTCGAGCCTCCGCAGGTGGTTCCCGACAATGGCGAGGTATTCGTCGCTAAGCTCCGCGGCTAACGTCGCGAAGAGTCTAGTAAAGCCTTCGGAGCGAAAGCTGGCCCCATGCTCATCGGTAAGTTGTCTTAATTTCTTAATTTGCTCCACCAGGATTTGGAGGACGTCGATGGACCGGCTCAACAAACCCGCGGGATACTTCGCAAACATCCCACCCCAGATTTTCTTCTCGCGCTCGATGGCCTCAACGGCAATGCCGTACATCTCTCTGGCGACATCGGGCCGCTCCACGCAATCGGCTAGTATGTGCTGGCGATACAGAATTGCGTCCGGTTCCTGAAGACTCGCCAAAATGGCCTTCTTGGCCACTTCGAGCAGGAAGGCGTCCCCACCCGCCATTGCGCCGAACAGCGTGGTTAGCTCAAGATCCTGGGTCAGATCCGCGGCTTTCGCAGGCCCATCCTCTCTAAGGCTAAAATCAGCGTTTCTGTACATCAGAAAGACTTTCATGATGAAATCCGCTTGTTCACGTTTTCGGCGATCCGTTGCTCCACGTTGTGGTAGGTGAGGCGGTACTTCGCAGCGATCGCCGCGGCATAGGCGAGTCCATCGGCGGGCTTGCGAACGACCTTAAACGTTCGCCGCGCGGGATCCTTGGGGCTCACCATGCTGACCATGCTCACTGTGGTTTCACTCATCGAAGCCACTTCATCCAGGAAAGTTACCGACACACAAAGCATGCGGCCATGAATAATTCGTTGCATGACCTGCTTGCTGAGAAACAGCGCATCAGTCAGCGTCGTGGAGAGAAAACTCTCATTCATGACGAGAATGCTCTCCGATGTTGCACGTTCGAGGATCTGTTGAATCCTGAGCAACTCATCTTCCAGCTTGCCGCTCTGGTTTCGGATGTCCTCCTCCCTCTCAAAGTGGGTGAAGAGTCTGTCGACCAGGAAAAGCCTTGCTTCACTCCCTGGCACTGGACAGCCGATACTGGCCAAGTAATGGAGTTGTCCAAAAGCGCGGGCGAAGGTCGTTTTTCCGCCCTGATTCGGCCCAGACACGACGAGTATTCGTTCAGGATCTTTCAGGTAGAAGTCGTTGGGCACCACGGACGCCTTCTCGCGGACGAGCTTATTGGCAAGAGCAAGATCGAACATGCCGCAGGCGTCGATTTCTTTCGAACGATCGCTTACCGTGGGATAGCAAAAAAAAAGCCCCGATTGCTTTAAAGACTCGATGTTATCGATGCACGCAATATAGAACTGAACTTCCCGGTCGAACGTGGCGATTACACGATCGACAAAGCCGACATGTCGAGTGCAATACTCGTCCAGGTACGAAAAGATCTCAGGATACAACCGCGCGACGATGTCCAAAACGGCTGCTTCAACATGGTTCATGTCTGGCCCATGATCGAAGTTGAAGCGATATTCCTTGGCGGCTCCCTGCCTGAACTTCTCGAACGTTTCCGATACCTCAGCGCCGTAGTCCGGTTCCGAGTCGTATCGGCCCACCTGGATGCGTTTACCTACGATTTGGAGACAATACCTAATTCCGGATAGATCGGTCCTGACTTTCTGCGTTTCCGCAAGGAGCGAAGCGAAGTCCTGCGATTCGGCGTAGGCGGTTAGATACTGGCGAAAGGCGAGAAAGCCCCGCGAACGTAAGTCCTTGGGCCCCAGATCACGCGCAAGCGCTCCAATGGCAGCGCAGTACGTGTCTACCGCATCCAAAAAAGCGCTTTGCTTCTGACGTTTATAGTAGAACTTGTCCCCTCGCCCGAGATGACTCCGCATCGCGCGCATTTCCTGAGCGAACGATTGAATGTACCGGAAGAGATCCCGGTTCTCAAGATCCCGAAATACGTCGTAGCGATATTCGACGGCCTCCACATGGCTCAACGGAGCGTAGAAGAAGGGCTTGAGGTTGTACTCGTCGCGGCCAGCCGTCATCGACGAAACAATCTGGTCGAGATTCAGATCATGAAAGAATTCGGGAGCTTGCTTTTCATCAATGCCGGCGTTGGTTTCTGATTCATCGAAGAGAATGCTTCGGAACGGCACTGAATGACCGGACTTCGGCTGCGGTAGTGGATGATGCATTCCCACACCGTCCCCCGACGGAGGAGGCAAGCATTTTTCGGCCCGATCCGGCAACCTTTTACTCCTTCCGAGTTGTAGCCCTCGTAGGAGTCATCTTCCCCCAAAAGGGGCGGTTACCGGTGGACTCCAACACCCACAGGCTCAGTATGCCAAGCAGCCTAATTGGATGTCAATGAAGAGGGACCAACGGGCAGTTCAGGCGAAGTCCAGTTTCAATCCGACCAATGTCAGAAGCCCTCCCGCAAGCACTAGAGCGCGATCCCAGCGGGTGGGATTTCCGTATGCGACCCGAGGGGCGGCTACGCCAAGTACGCTTAGAGCCAGCAAGCCGACCGTGATCTTCAGCCAGGCATGCCCAGGCAAGAGCGCGCCGACACACAGCGGAAGAAGCGCTCCCAGAACATTGTATGTGTGTGAGATTTCGGCGGCGGTGCCTTCGATGCCTTTGACCAGTGCAGGATTATCCAGTTGCTCTCTTTCCAGCGTTGTGTCCATTCCCACCTTTCGACATCGATTTCTGTTGTCGTGATATTGGCGCTTTACCCCTTCACCCTCGCGATGGCCTCGGCAATCTTAAATTATGCTCGGGCGGCTGATCGCTTCCTCGAGATCGAGTAGCAGCTTCCTGCTGTTCACGGTGCTGAATCCCGCTGGACGGCCGATCCATCCGCTTACCTTTCTCGTCGGCGTTGTAATAGGCCTCGGAATACTCAGGATGCCGAACGAGCCAATAGGTAAGATTGACCAGATGGCTGGCTTGTAGCGCGGAGCGCAGTTTCGGGTTCTTCAGGCCCCGGCGCAGGATGTCGAGGATTACCTCCTCTCCGTCCTCCATTTCGAAACAGTTCGTGAATGCGCCTTCATGCGGCGCACGATCGCGAAGAATGTTCGCGATGGCGTAGCGGACACGATAGGCGTGGGCCGATGGATCGAGCACTTTTGAAAAATACATAGCGCCGCCCGCGCGTTGCTGGTTTGCAGCTACCAATCGTCAATGCGTGAAAGCCTGGCGACCCGCGAATTGAGCACCTCCATTCAACTGCTCCTCGATTCTCAGGAACTGATTGAACTTAGCCACGCGCTCGCTTCGACATCCCGATCCCGTCTTGATATGGCCGGCCCCCGTAGCGACGGTCAGGTCGGCGATGAATGTGTCTTCGGTCTCTCCCGACCGATGAGAGACAAAACAGCCATAGCCATTTCGCTCCGCCAGTCGCATGGTGTCGAGAGTTTCGGTTACCGTGCCAATCTGATTGAGCTTGATGAGGATGGAATTTGCGATTCCCTTGGAGACACCCTCTTCCAGGATGCGCGGGTTTGTGCAGAATATGTCGTCTCCCACCAGTTCGACCTTGGAGCCCAACGCGGCTGTCAAGTCGCGCCAACCATTCCAATCGTTTTCGCCCATCCCGTCTTCGAGCAAGATAATCGGATATTGCCGAATCCAGGATTCCCAAAGACGGACCAAGTCGTCGGAACTGAGCGTTTGCTTTGTCGATTTGAACAGAATGTACCTGCCGTCTTCCCACATTTCACTCGCGGCTGGATCGACACAGATCGAAATGTCGACCGAAGGCTCGTATCCGGCTTTCACGATGGCTTCAAGAACCAGTTCTACTGCCTCCTCGTTGGATTTCAGGTTGGGCGCAAAGCCGCCCTCGTCCCCGACGGCGGTGCTGTAGCCGCGAGCGCGCAGAACGTTCTTCAGTGCGTGAAAGGTCTCGATTCCCATGCGAATCGATTCCGCAAAAGATTGCGCGTGGTGGGGCGCAATCATGAATTCCTGAAAGTCGACCGTGTTGTCGGCGTGCCTGCCGCCGTTCAGCACGTTCAGGCACGGGACAGGGAGCACCCCAGCATTTACACCGCCGAGATAACGGTAGAGCGGAATGGAATGAGCATTGGCGGCGGCCCGGGCAACCGCCATGGAGACAGCGAGAATTGCGTTAGCACCAAGGCGCGATTTGTTGGGTGTCCCATCAATTCCAATCATGGCGGCGTCGATTCTTCGCTGGTCGCACGCATCGCAACCACGAACAACAGAGGCAAGTTCATTCTTGACATGCTCGACAGCCTTAGTCACACCCTTCCCACCATAGCGATGCTTGTCTCCATCCCGGAGTTCTGCCGCCTCCTTTTCTCCCGTAGATGCGCCCGATGGCACGGCTGCGATACCTACAGCTCCTCCGTCCAGCCTCACTTCGGCCTCAACCGTCGGATTGCCGCGCGAATCAAGAATTTCGCGGGCTGAAACATGCGCTATTGAAGTCATATATTGTTCTGTTGGATTCGCAGTCCGGTCAGATCGAGATAAGCGAAGCCGACGACGTTGATCGGCCTCCGCTCAGAAGAACCGCCTTCAAGTCCTCTTTTACCTGGGCAGAGACCGGCATCCGGTCAATCTTACTCAGCGTGCGCGCGAGGTCGTACTCGGCTGACTGGAGAATGGCGCTCTCTTCCCAGACTGCGTAGCAAGCCTTCGTGGACCCGGTCTTTGGCTGGCCAAGGCTTCCCGGATTGACGACCTGGGCCCGGCCGACCAGTTGTACGAACGGAGTGTGCGTGTGGCCAACGAGCAGCACGTCGGCCGATACAAGTTTCATCTCCTCCGCCCACTGTGGCGAATTTGCAGGCACATACTTGTAGAGCGGATCCGAAGGAGCGGCATGGCAGAGAACAAACCTGGTGTCTTGAACCGTTCTTTCTACGATGAGCGGTAAACTTGCCAAGTACTCAATTTGGTCGCGGGAAAGAAGAGAGCGAGTGAATTGCATGGTCTCCTTCGCCATTTCACGGTAAGGGGGCGAACAGCGAGGGTCCTCGTTGAATCCTACTGCATGATCGTGATTGCCGCGCACCACAATCGTGGCGTGTGACCGCACGAAGTCGACCACCGCGCCGGGGTCTGGTCCGTAGTTCACAAGATCGCCCAGGACCCACAGTTCATCGTATGATTCTGGCAGCGCGGATAACGATTCCAGGTTCCCATGAATGTCTGAAATAACGGCGATTCTCATCTGTTTTGCTCCCGCTTTGGATTGTCCTGTGAATTGATTTCCGCGACCACGGCTGCTAGCCTTTCGAGGTCAGTCCGAATCTGTGGTGCGCTGGCGCTGCTCGCCGAGACTAATCCTTGAACGGTCGACAAGAGCTCTTCCATTCGCTTCTCGGCCTCACGTTGGAGTTCGAAGATCGCACCGGCTACGATCTCTTCCCACTGACTGGTGAGGCGAGAGAGATTCTTGAATACTTCGTCCTCGATCCGGTTACGGAATCGACGGAACACCGCTCCCCGCAATACTGACATAGGCAACACAGGAGAAAGTAGCTCCCAATTGTGATCGAATGGCCGCCCGACATTCACGTCCGGCATCTTCGGCGGCTTAGGCACGATCTCCGGCTCCGTGGTCTTCAGCGGCACTCCATAGAGTGCGAACGTTCGATCGGACAGGCGATCCCGGAAGTTTTGGAGGAGGCGCTGATATTGCCTCTGCACGTCGGCTAGCGGCTGGATGAACTCGGATCGTTTGGCCCCTGAAATCGAAAGGAGTTCGTCGGACAAGGCCGCATGCAGCCAATCGTTAAAGGCGTCAAGCAGTCTGGAAAAGCTGGTTGGAAATTGACGAGCCTGTTCTTCAAACGCTGCCAGCAGCTTTCCCCGGGCTGGCTTCTCATAGGGGGCCAGGATCCCCTCAACCGCGGAGCGTGTGCCGGCCACTGCGTGCTTCGCAATTAACTTCACTTCTAAACGTGTGTCCGCGAGAGAATCCCGTTCGCCCGATAGTTGTTTTTGAAGTGTGACGCGCTCGGTGTCGAGTATCTCCGCGGATTTGAGTGTCAGTCGAAGGTATTGCTCGCAATCACCGAGGAGTGTGGCCAATTTACGATTTGAGATGGCGCGTCGTTGGGTTGCAACGTTCGTGGCAACGTGCCTCAGGAACTTGTGTTCAACCCCCAGCTTTAGGCGCTCAAATCCAGCGCGCGTGGAATACGGGTAGATCGGAATGTTCTGCTGGAAGCGGCTAGCGAGCTGCAAGCGTACGAACTCAATTACTTCCTCCAATTGCTTTTCTTCCAGGACATCGGCCTTAGTCAGCAGTATTGCGATCCGCGGTGTGTACCTGAGGAGCATCTCAATCAGGGCCAGGTCATGTGCAGACAGTGGAGGATCAACCCCAATTGCGATCAGAGCGACATCGACGTTGGGTGCCCAACCGATGGATGCTTCGGTGTTGTGCGCAAAAGCGCTCTCAAGGCCCGGTGTGTCGATAAAGCGGAGCCCAGGCCAGCGCGAAAGCGCGGCGAGGCGCACGGAAACAGCCTCGACATGCTTACGGTTTAACGGGTTTTCCGCTTCCGTAACGTATAGCCTGACATCCTGTATGGGGATTCCCTCCTTGCGGCCGCCGGCAAAGCGAACGATGGCCCTATCTTCGGCGCCGAGTCCGACGTCCGTGACGACGGATGTGACAGGTATGACGCCGACGGGAAGTACGTCTTGCCCGATCAGATGGTTTAAGAAACTGCTCTTACCGGCCTTAAACCGTCCGATCACGGCGATGCTGAGGTCGGTGCGCTCGCCAGAAGCTTTGCAGACTTCGAGCAGAGGCCGTATGGACGCGAGCTGATATCGTTCGCCCAAATCTGAAACCAGCTCGGTAACCTGTTGGCTAGAAATCAAGCGGGGCTCCATTACCCTCTTCGGGAAGTCGTAAGACGGCATCAGGATCTCCGTTGCTCGCCGAGGTGCGAGAGCGCGTCCTGGTAGCGGCGACGGCTGGCATTGATGACGTCAAACGCATCCTCCAACTTACGCCATCCGCTGGTCTTGACGACTTTGTTTTCCAGCTCTTTGTAAATTGTGAAGAAGTGTTCAAATTCACGCATAACGTGAGGGGAAAGGTCTTCAACCGTCTGGACGTCGCGATAGCAGGGATCTTTCACTGGTACGGCGATGATCTTTTGATCCTTAATCGCCTCATCGACCAGATCGAGAATTCCGACAGGTCGAACATCGATCAAGCAGCCGCTAAATGTCGGGTGCTCGATCAGGCAGAGGACGTCGAGCGGATCGCCATCCTCGGCGATCGTTCCTGGAACAAAGCCATATTCGGCCGGATAGTGCATTGGAGAATACAGCGGGCGATCCAAACGAAATGCCCGGGCCTCGGCGTCATACTCATACTTGTTGCTCGAGTTCGTGGGTATTTCGACGATCATCCGAACAACGCGCGGGCAGCCGGGTCCCGGATCAAGGCCATACAGAGATTCGGCAAACGCCGTGGTAAAGGTTTTCAGCCCGTTGGGGCTAGGCATGGAATACCCCGGCCAAGAAAAGCTGGTTCCCAGTTACGAGCAACAATGGTCTCAGGAATAAGAGGAACTTGCCTGAGGAGAGCCGAAGCCGTCTGGGCAATGGCCGTCTGAGCCAGGAAATCTTGGAGGATTGGTTTGTAGCCGCCCGGAAACTCATCTAAGCCCCCACAGTTGTTTGCAACCGCAGGAGTTATTGGCCGCAACCGCGACGTTAAGCGAACTCCACCGCTGACGGTCTATTCATGGGTATTATAGCATTGACTGGGCAGTCCGTTGTAGCGAAAATGGACCAGGCGTTGGAGTTCGCCTTTAAGCGCCCTTCGGGCAGATGACTCCTACGAGGGATGTTCCTCATAGGTGTCTCTAGCAACCCGACATTCCTCACTGATCGTTAGTTGTTGGATTCCGCACGTTGCACGTTTAGCGGAAATGACCGCGAGTAGAGGGGCGGATGGCAAAAGCGATATTTCAAATTTCAACACGCGCTCGGTATGTTTGCTGCGAATGCAATCAGACGTTCCTTCGGAGCAAGGGACTGAAAGGGGCGGGGCGCTCCGAAAATCGTTGCGACCGTTGCGGGCAAAAAAATGATTGCTACTCGGTCGATTGCGTCGGCATCCGCCCTCGGGATCGGTTGGGCCTGTCTCATCCTCCTCGGCATCGCCGCGGTCTCGAAGATGGTCCCAGATTCCAGAGACTCGATCATTAGCGTCGGAGTCGCGATCTGCGGGGCGTTCGCTTGCAGCAGGCTCTTTGAGGCGACTCGATACCGCCGCAGACCAAAACCTTCCGGCTCTATTTTTCGCCAAACATTGGCGGAGGCGATAGGTGCTTTCCTGGTCTTGGTTATTGGGAGTGCGATGCTGCTTCGCTAATGCGGAGTGGATTTGGGCGATCTTCTCTATGGTATGCTCAGGGCAGCGGTGGAGTTCGCTTAACCGCCGGAAACGGCCAATAACTCCTACGGTGGGTTTACTGTAGGCGTAAGGCTCGAAAACCTCCCACAGTATCCCCGAACGGTTTTGGATAGGATTGTCTGGTCTATGGAGCAGAGCGTTTTTGCCACGTACGCATCTTCGCCGCACGGTGCCATCTGGTGCTCCTGTCCTAAGCGCCTGGGCGAGGAAGGAGTTCCCCATGCTTTCTAAGGGTCCTGCCAAGAGAGTCACAATCTTTGTAAACGAGGACACTCGCCATGGAACGGAGCCACTCTGGCGCGCAGTCTTCGATCTTCTGATGCACAAACGAGCCGCCGGAGCGAGCGTCACTCGACCGTGGATCGGCTTCGGAAGCCACCATAGAATTCACTCGCCCGAAATGGAAGCGACCATGGAGCATCTTCCAGTTCGAATCGAATTTGTGGATACGCCCGAGAAGGTGGAGGAGCTACTTCCAACTCTCTACGATCTTGTCACCGACGGGATGATTGACGTCCAGGACACAACTGTCGTCAAGATCGTGCAAAAAGAAAAGAAGCCCGAACCCAAAGCGCACCACATCCAGAAGACCGGCACAGCTCGTCTGATGCGAATCTTTCTTGGAGAAGCCGACAAATGGCAGGGAGAGCCGCTCTACGAAGCGATTGTCAAAAAGCTCCGCATGGAAGATATCGCCGGAGCGACGGTTTATAAGGCGATCCTCGGATATGGCGCCAAAGGGCACACGCACAAAGGACAAAGTCTTTTTCACCTTTCTCATGACTGTTCGATCATGATTTCGGTGATCGACTCCGCCGCGAAAATTCAGCGCGCAGTGGAGATCGTCGACGGAATGTTGCAAGACGGTTTAGTCGTCATCTCAGACGTCGACATGATCCGCTTTGCTCATCCGTCTCCCCTCATGGAGGTTACAGATGCCAGAAGCGCAAACGGGTAAGATTCTTCGCGTGCATGTTTCAGAACACGATCACTACAATGGGAAACCGCTCTACGAAGCGATTGTCGAGAAGTGCCGCGAGATGAAGATTGCCGGTGCGACGGTGTTCAAAGGAATGGAAGGATACGGCGAAACGGCCGAGATACACCGTTCGCATTTGATTCGCCACGACCTGCCGATCTTGATTACAATCGTCGATTCTGAATCGCAGATGCGCAAGTTAATTCCTGTCCTGGACGAGATGCTGGATACTGGCCTCATGGCCATGTCGGATGTTGAAATCATGAGATTCCAAAGAACTTCTCCCAGCCAACATGCCTGACTAGACCGGGGACCTAGTCCAGTAGGCGTTGGAGTTCGCCTTTAACTGTCCCCAGCAACGCCGGGGAAAATGACTCCTGCTGAGGTGTGACAGCATGGCGACAACTGAAGGACTGAATCAGCACCAGAAGCAGCACCTGCTTTCGAACTGCGAGTACGCAGACAAACTCCTCTCGGACATTGAAGCGATCCTAAGAGCTTCCCAATCGAAGTCGGTATTTCCGAAATACAGGGGCAGCTTGTCCCCATCTCAAGCGCGAGTTGTAGAAGACTACATCGCTCGCATTCGTGTTCAAATCCTGCAAGGGCTTCAAAGTCAGCACATCGCTATTCCGCCGCCGGTCTTCCGCACCGTTCACTCCTTAAGAGTAGCCCTGACCTTCGCGGGCATTGCGTTTGAAGAGTGCACGGCGGACAAGATGCGGGGGTATGGTGAAGTCCCCGCGGACGTGATTCCCGAGTTGAACGGGCTGGTCAACGAGATCAAAGCGATGCTGGATCAGCTCAGCGGCTATTTGGGGCAGGACTTGGACCAGGATCCGGGAGAACGGCTGCGCCGCCTGGAACAAACCGGAGACGAGATTCAGTTGCTCAAGCGACTAGAGCATGTCATTGCCGAGCACGGCTTGGTCGATTATCGCGGTCGGCTTTCCCTTATTCTTGACCGGGTGGAATCGAAAAGCTTCGAGATTGCGCTGTTCGGCCGGGTGAGTTCCGGCAAATCCTCACTCCTGAATCACATCGTCGGCATGAATGTTTTGCCGGTAGGCGTCAACCCGATTACTGCTGTACCGACCCGGATTATTTTCGGTCCCGCTCCTCGACTGGTTGTGCGGACAGCCGGTCAGAAACTGGAAATATTTGGTATTGAGCGTATTGCGCAGTTCGTCACCGAGCAGCAGAACCCCGCGAACACCAAGAGAGTCGAGCGTCTCGTCGTTGAGTTTCCCTCGGAGCGGTTGAAAGACGGCATAGTTCTGGTCGATACTCCAGGACTCGGGTCGCTCGCCAGCGCCGGGGCTGCCGAGACCCTCGCTTATCTGCCGCGCTGTGATTTGGGAGTGGTGCTGATCGATGCGGGATCGACACTCACGGCGGAGGATCTATCCACTGCGCAAGCCCTCGCGGACGCTGCAATACAGACGGTTGTCTTGTTGAGCAAAGCGGATTTGTTGGCTCCCGAAGATGTCGACCGCGCCAAGGAATATATCAGCCATCAAATTCGTTCCAACCTGCGGCTTGAACTCCCGATCCACGCTGTGAGCGTTCAACCCGGTTTCACGAACCTCCTGGACCGGTGGTTCGCTGATGAACTCGCGCCGCTCTATCAGCGGCACCGGGAGCTGAGTAGGGACTCGTTGCGCCGAAAGATCGGCGCCTTACGAGATACCGTTGCCGGCGCGCTTCGTGCACGTTTGGACCGTGCCACTCGTCCCGAGTCGCCCACGAGGCAAGCACGTCCCGAGTTCACTGAAGCAGAGAACCAACTTCGGCGCGTGACGGGGCGATTCGAAGAGATTCGCGAAAGATGGTTCCGGGACACCTTGGAGATTCGGGAATACGCGCCGGTGTTTTTTCACGAGGCAGCAGCCCGAATTATGGATTCTTGGGACACCGAAGATCCCGAGCGTCCAATCACGTGGGAGTGGTTGGCCGATCTCGCGACAGTCATCGCCGCCGAAAAGGCTAGCGCGATGCGTTCGGCGATGGAGGAGCTCGCTCGGGACCTTTCCGAGGCCATACGAAAGGTTTCTGAACTATTGGGAGATGAAAGCTCTTCGGCGGCTGAGGATCTAGCCACTGTAGTGAAGGAGATGCCTAGAATCGACGTCGGCTCCGGCGATCTACGGCTGAAACGGCCTTGGATTGCACGCACCAGTCGCGGACTAGCGAGGCGGAAAGTGGAAACGGCGCTCCAGGCTTCGGCCGGCGACCGAATCAAGGAGTCGTTCGGGACGTTTGGAAGCATGCTGGACGCCTGGTGCAGGAGAGTCTCTACGGAATTGCAGTTACGTTTCAATAATTATGCGGATGCCCAACGGGCCCAGCTCGCCCGCCTTTCAGGAGGCGGTGCGAGCGAAGATGCCTCTACGATTCGGGCTGCATTGGATGAGATCGGCGGGTTACTGGAATTGGAGGCTTCAGCCATGGAATCGGTGGGGTTGGGGGCGAGGCAATGAATATGGGGATCGGTTCGCTGTGCATGTCGTTTGGCAAGGCTCTGGACATCAAGTTTCAGGATGCCGAGCGGGCTGCGCTTGAGCGCGATGAACAGATTTTAGCTCGCTTCTATAGTCCGAGCTATGAGAAACAATACGGAGTCTGGGGACTCTTCTCGGAGGAGTCGTGCGAAGCTGGGGACTACATCGCGGTAACGAATCTCCGATTGTTCTGGATCACCAGAAGAAGCCAGAACACTCCTCAACTTGACGGATCGACCTTACGGTACGCTCCGCTCGCGAATGTGGTTGACATTTCGGTTCACCACACGGGGCGAAATTGGGGTGTCATTTGTCGAATAAAGGGTGGAACTTCCTGGTGTGTTCCATTGCCGGGGGAGCAATCTGGCGATGCGGTCGCCTTTGCTGCCCGAGCCCTTTCGGTGGTTGATTCTTTATCTTTCGAGGGCACGCGTTAGGCGCAACTGGCGACACGAAATGCTGACACGGCAGCGCAGTCGCTGGCTGACGCGGAACGTCCTTGCAATCGGGATGCTCAGCTTGTTTTCCGACATGGGCCACGAGCTCACGACGGCAGTCCTTCCTCTCTTCCTGGCGACCTTCGGTGCTGGCGCATTGGCGCTCGGAACAATCGAAGGCGTTTCCGACGCTGCGTCGAGTCTCACGAAGTTGTGGATGTCGTATTATTCGGATCGAATCGGCAAGAGGAAGCCGATCCTGGCCGTCGGATACCTTCTCACTGCCCTGATGGGCAGCTTCGGTTTCGTCACAGCTTGGTGGCAACTGCTCGTGATCCGAACCGTAGCGTGGATGGGAAGAGGAGCACGAGGCCCGGTTCGAGATGCTCTGTTGTCCGAGAGTGTACCGCCCGAAGCCCACGGGCGGGCATTCGGTTTTGAAGGCGCGATGGACACGTTCGGAGCCATCGTTGGTCCCGCTATCGCTCTTTCGCTAGTCGGGTTCCTCTCACTAGAGCACATCTTCCTCATTGCGTTCATCCCCGGCGCTATCACCGTATACATTGCCGTTTTTGTCGTCCAGGACCTACCCCGAGTGCGCCAATTGCAGCAGACTCTCGCGCGGTCCATCGGATCGCTTCCACGTCGGTACATGCATTTCGTCGGCGCGGTCAGCATCTTCGGCCTCGGAAATTTTGCACACACTTTGTTGGTACTGCGCGCCGTGACCATGCTGACTCCTGTGTACGGGCAGGTGAGTGCCCAGCGGATGGGGGTCGGACTCTACATCCTCCATAACGTCCTCTATGCGTCCGTTTCGTATCCGGTAGGCGCTCTCGGCGATCGTTATAAGAAGCGCTGGATTCTGGGGGCAGGGTATGCCCTCTTCGCTCTGATGTGCCTGGGCTTCCTGGTTGCCAAAGCGAACCTTGCGTGGCTTATCCTTTTATTCGTTATCGCAGGCGTTTACATCGGGATCGTCGATTCGATGGAGCGTGCGCTTGCGGCGGATCTGTTGTCGCTCTCACAACGGGGTATCGGTTATGGCGTCCTGGCCACGGGTAACTCGGTTGGTGATCTCCTCTCAAGTATCGTGGTCGGATTCCTTTGGAGCCACGTTTCGCTGGCTTCAGGGTTTATTTATGCCGCGGCTCTCACTGCGGCTGGCGCCGTGGCGCTATTTGCAATTCCCGGACAGGTAGCATCGGAACCCGATCTTGCGGTGGCGAAAACTGACTGACGGAGGGACGATGCAAGCAGAAATACAAACCTGGATCGATCGCCTGAATTCGCTGGTTGATGGCGAGCAAGCGAGCATGCAGCTGGTGAGATTCGGAGCTGTTGCGATTGCTCCGTTGAAGCAGTTTCTACTGGAAGGAACACCGCGCGGAATCTTTCAGCCCCGCCAATGGGCAGTGGAAGCTTTGGCAACACTCGGAGCAAAGGACGTCCTCTTCGAATACCTGGAGCGCGACGACCGCATTTCGGATCCTGTAGTTCAGCACGGTGAGGATGCTGTGCGAAATACGGCCGCGCGTCTCATTGCGCGCTGGAAGACAGACGAAGTCTTTTCGTTACTCCTGTCCCTTGCTGACAAGCGTTTGCTTCCCGGTGTGATTTGGGCGCTTGGCGAGTTTCGGCGAGCGGAAGCTCTACCCCGCTTGGAACGAGCGCTGGAGGACGACGTCGCACGCCCGGCGGCCGAGGATGCTTTCGAAAAGTTCGGTGAGACCGCTGCCGGCACGCTGGTTTCAGCGGCGACTCGAAGGATCATGAATGAAGACGAGGAAGTGCCGTCCAGCCTTCTGCGCCGGCGCTCCGCCGCCAAGATTCTTGCGGAAACCGGGTTCGGAAAGCCCTTCTGGTTTAGGCTGCGGCCGCTTCTCGATGAGCGCGACCCGGAGCTTGTCGTACATGCTGCAAAAATCGCGGTGAAGGCGGGAACCGACCTCGACAAGCAGCGTACGGTCGCCGCTTTGCTGCGAATCCTGCCCGAAACGCCCTGGCACGTTCGTGAAGACGTAGCGGACACCCTGAAAGCTCTGGACAATTTCGCCGAGGCGCCCATTGAGGAAGAAATTTCGCGCCGTCTCCTTCTCCCACCTGAAAAGCGGGCCGTTGACAGCGCGCTGATCATTCTTCTTCGTCTGCGAGAGCACGCGCATGACCGTTATTGATCTAGAGAAACGCGATCTTTTGATGATGGACTCGGCTCTCCCACGCGATTGGCTTTATGCTATTCATCTGTAACGCAACCGAGACTTGCATTTCTGACCAGGCGGATGTATTTGCCGAGCGTACCTCGATCGGCTTTATAAGGGGGCATGCGCCATCGAGCATGTCGCGCCGCCAGTTCGTGTTCCGAGAGTTCTACGTGGAGCAGATTCAGCTCGGCGTCGATCGCAATCTGATCGCCGGTCTGAAGCAAAGCGATTGGACCGCCTTCCTGAGCTTCGGGCGTAACGTGCGCGACGATGAAGCCGTGCGACCCACCGGAAAAACGGCCGTCGGTAATCAGCGCTACGTCCTTGCCAAGTCCAGCGCCGACGATGGCCGATGTCGGTGTTAGCATTTCAGGCATTCCGGGCCCTCCCTTCGGGCCTTCGTAGCGGATGACGATGACATCGCCCTTCTTAATCTCCCTGCGCTCCAGCGCATGGAGCATGTCTTCTTCGGAGTCGTACACTTTTGCCGGACCGGAAAACCGTAAACCTTCCTTGCCCGTAATCTTAGCCACTGCACCCTCAGGCGCCAGGTTTCCTTTCAGGATTTGAATGTGACCAGTCTCTTTCAAAGGCCGAGAGCGCGGCTGCACGATCTTTTGTCCCATCTTTAGGCCCGGCAGATCCTGCACATTTTCGCGAAGCGTCCTTCCTGTGGCAGTCATACATTCGCCATTGAGAAGCCCTTCCTCAAGCAGCATCTTAATTACTGCCGGAATTCCGCCGATATTGTGAAGGTCCTCCATTACATACGGACCGCTCGGCTTAAAGTCGGCCAGCAGTGGCGTGCGATTGCTGACCCGCTGAAAATCGTCGATTCCGAGTGGAACGTTTACCGAGCGCGCCATGGCGATCAAATGAAGCACGGCATTAGTGGACCCGCCCAGGACATTGACGAGCACCATGGCGTTTTCGAATGCCTCGCGGGTCATGATGTCCCGAGGCTTCAAATCGAGTTTGAGCAGATTCTCGATTGCGGCCCCCGCTCGCAGACATTCGTCAAGCTTCAACGGGTCATCAGCCGGCGTCGATGAACTGTAGGGAAGTGTCATTCCAAGGACTTCAATTGCCGACGCCATTGTGTTAGCCGTATACATCCCACCGCACGCCCCGGCGCCCGGGCAGGAATGCTGGACGATTTCGGCGCGCTCGGCCTCATCTATAGCTTCTAAGAGATACTGGCCGTAGCTTTGGAACGCTGAAACCACGTCCAGCTTTTGTCCACCGAAGAACCCCGCGCGAACGGTTCCTCCATAAATCATGAGGGCGGGCCGGTTAAGGCGGCCCATGGCCATGATGCAGCCCGGCATGTTTTTGTCGCATCCGGGGATCGAGATGTTCGCGTCGTACCATTGAGCCTTCATGACAGTCTCAATCGAGTCGGCAATAGGATCGCGCGATTGCAAAGAAAAGCTCATCCCATCGGTGCCCATGGCGATGCCATCGCTCACTCCTATAGTGTTGAAACGGAGGCCCACCAATCCGGCAGCCGAGACGCCCTCCTTGACTTTGGTCGCCAGATTCAGCAAGTGCGTATTGCAAGGGTTTCCCTCAAACCAGACGCTGGCAATTCCGACTTGCGGCTTATTCAGGTCTTCGGTTTGCAGTCCCACGGCGTGGAGCATCGCTTGCGAGGCTCCTTGCGACTTGGGCTGGGTAATGTGAAAGCTATATCGATTTAGGTTAGGCATTTGTTCTGTACAGAGAACGGCGTTCGTGCCGTCTAGTCGGTTGATTCCCCTCAGTCCGTAGCCCAATACCCCACGATATACTTTTGCTCCAGCGACGCCCATACTGCGGAGCTCGTTCGGTACCACTTCGTAAAGAGGTTCGCTCTCCTGCCGATCTACCTCGCCAAGAATATCCGCATGACCTTGGCGGCTCCACGGATCGCTCAATGATATCGTGGCTCGTGAACCTCGTGCTCTTCGATTACGTCCTTCAAAGCGGCCGCTTGAATGTGGACTCGCGAAGCGCTAAGTGAAACTCAACGGCGCGGGACAAGGCTATAAACGAACTCCTCGTGCGGCCGTACTTCTTCTGCTAGCGCGAGGCTCACGATTTCAATTTGCAAGCCTACGCCAACCTTTTGGAGAAGCATCTCTTGCCCTCTCCTGGTTCGCAATGCATCGCGGAACTGATTCCACGAGGCCGTTACTTGGGTGAAGATTAATTCTTCCCCTTGTTCTGTATGTAGGGCTCTGCGCGTTGGCTCTGGAACCGACTGCACCTTGAGTCGAGCTCCGGGAGGAATGCACACGGCAGGGACAGGAGGCTTCTCCTCCGGCGGGGCGAAAAATGCTCTTAACTTGCTCCACAGGCCAATCGGAGCGCATTGCGCGATCTGCCGTGCTCTACACAACTCGGCCAAAGACGCAAAGCCAATTGAGCCGGTGGAAAATTTGTGCGTTACCAGGACCTCCCCTTCGTTTGCCAGCCGGTTCGGAAAATTCATAAGCGAATAGTCACACATGACGTTCCTCTCTTCAATTCTGTTTGTACGCGCCAACGCCCTCAACGTGCTCAGTCTTCTTCATGGGAAGCAATACTGACCGTTCCCAGGGAAACCCCTCTCGTCCGTAATGTCCGAAGGCTGCAGTGGAGCAATAAGTCCAACCTTTTGGGGTGCGAAGACCAAGGTATTCGATAATGGCCTCCGGACTCAGATCCTTGAAGTAATCGGTAACCCAGCGCTCGAGTTCCTTGGCATGCGGGCGTGTCATAATACGCACCATCTCAGGCTGCCTCTGGCCGATGCCGAAGGCCAGGACCACCATGCACTCCTTTGCAAGTTTGTTCTCGACGACGGCCTTGGCGATATGCCGTGCCATGTATGCCGCGCTTCGGTCCACCTTGGAGGGATCTTTTCCCGAGTATGCACCGCCGCCTACCGGGATACGAGGGCCGTAGGCATCGACGACGATCTTCCGGCCCACAACTCCAGCATCACCTTTGGGCCCGCCGATCGTGAATCTTCCCGTCCCATTAATAACCACGCGCGAGCTAGCTGTCAGGTGACGCCCTAGCACGGGCTCGATCACTTTGCTTCGCAGAACCTTCCGAACTTCATCTGTAGACACCTCGGCATCATGGTGCGCGGCGAGCACCACACTTTTCACTTTTCCACCGACAAGCGTGACTTGGCTCTTGCCGTCTGCTCGTAGCCACGGTATTTCGCCGGAGTTTCGAAGTGTTTTGAGTGCCTGGCAAAGATTTCTCGCCAGCACGTATTCTTTCGGGAGCAGCTCCGGGGTCTCGTCAGTCGCATATCCGATCATTACGCCTTGATCGCCGGCGCCGCCGGACGCAACACCGCTCGGGTCGGTGTGACCACCGTGAGCAATGTCCGGCGATTGCAATTTGATGTGGCTGATCACTGTCAGCTCTTCACCGGGGCCATACCCGACAACGGACTCCCATACGTGCCGGGCTATCTCCTCGACGTTGAGATTGGCCCCGGTGCTGATCTCCCCTGAAACAATCAGAAGATTGTCTTTGGCGAGACATTCGATACCTGCCCTGGTACGAGGATCTTGCTTCAGGGCTTCGTCTAAAACTGCATCGGCTACCTGATCACAAAATTTGTCGGGATGCCCATCCGTGACCATTTCCGCAGTCGCCATTGCTGCGAGCGCGCCAAAGCGGTCCAAGCCTGTTTCTTCCATCGCTTTACTCCTGTAGTGAATTGTCTTGGGAACTGCTGAGGAGGGTAACGGTGAAACTACTCCCGCAGCACTTCCGCCGCAGGAGTCATTGATCGCGTTTAGGCGATGATGGCGCGGACTCCACCGCCACGATCAAACTAACAAAAGTGGCACGATCTGTCAAGAAAAAATCGTGCCCTGACAGAAAACTTCGCGCTATGTTAGCTGTCCTCGCAGAGGCATTGACTCTTTCCCAAAACGGGTGAATAATCACCGTAGGCGTTGGAGTTCGCCGCTAATCGCCTCCTCAGCGGGGAAGATGACTCCTACCAGGGATAATTCTTTGGCTGGGCTCGTCACCTTCCTATGCGCTTGCTAGAGAATTCCTTTAAATCAAGTGTTTGATGCGAGCTGTATGGTCGTTTGGGTCGAGGAGGTTTCTCCGTGCAGGAGATTGGCAGACTACCAGGCTGTCTCCAGTACTCAAGATAGATCTTGGCCTAGCGGTTGATATGCGCCAATCGAGCGCGTTCGGAGCAACGAGAAACTAGCCATGCCGGTCAGCCATCAGGACCTTACTAATAGAGTAGTTGCCGTTACCCTGTCCGGCCGGATAACGATGGGGCCGATAAGTCAACAAATTGAGACCATTACCGACGAGCTCCTCCAGCAAGGCAAGCGGACGATCATATTCGACCTTGCAGGCGTCACGGGACTGGATAGCACGGGCATCGGCAGTTTCATTTCGAGCTACAGCAAGATCAATGCCGCGGGCGGTGAAATGCGCATGGCCGGCGCGACAGGGCACCTTCTTGACGTGTTTCGCATCACTAAACTTGACGCGGTGTTCTCGTTTTACGCAACGCTCGGAGATGCTGCCAAGGACTGAATTTAGCTCAGGTTTGTTGTTTGCGGTCGTTATTGACTCGACGTACGAACGGGTCAATAATGAATGTAGGCGTTGGAGTTCGCCCTTAATTGCCCCTCGCGGGGAAGATGACTCCTACCAGGGAATTTCTCTGGCAGGGCTCGTACCTTCCAACTGCCGGAGAATCCCTCTAATGAATGTTCGGCCTGAACGGTGTATCCGTTTGGGGGTCGAGGAGGTTTCTCCGTGCACGGGAATGGCAGACTGTCGCACTCGCCAGAATTCTTTTGCAAACAGAATTTTTTTCATCTCGTTTGTCGTAATCACGCCTACAACCAATTAGTAACTGGGCGAATAGCCAACCCGAACAGTATGTCTCGGGCAGTAAGTGTGCATCTCGCAGCGCTAAGTGAGCGGGGGGGGCCAGCCATGCCCGTAACCGAGAATCAGTTAGGACCGGAACATTCGGGCCGAGGCCTTTCACTGACGGCAAGGCACCTGCGGAGCGAGAATGAGACTGGCGTCAGTTACGACGTGATTTACCGTAATGGCCGATCCCTCCTTCAAGGATCTGGACAGCCCGTTTTCTCATTCCTGTTGACGGATCCGCAACAATACCAATGGCTTCTTCGTTCGGATCTCTATTCCGCCGCCCTTGGCTTCATCCGTGGAGATTTCGACATTCATGGCGACATCATCGCCGCAATTCGATTCAAGGGCAGTACGACGCGCCACAGCGTGCGCGATCTGTTCGCCTCGATTGCCGCTCGTTTATGGCCCGGGCGGATCGAATCCTGGTTTCAAACGTCCTTGCGGGCGGCGCGAAACATTCGTTTTCACTATGACCGCTCCAACGACTTTTATCGGTCCTTCTTGGACTCGCGGATGGTCTATTCGTGTGCGTATTTCAAGGATCCCGACCAAAGCCTGGATGACGCCCAGGCCGCAAAGTTGGATCATATCTGCCGCAAGCTCGACATGCGGCCACAAGAGCAGTTTTTAGATATCGGTTGTGGCTGGGGCGCGCTGGTTGTTCGGGCAGCCGAGAAGTACGGAGCTGTCGCCACGGGCTGCACGCTCAGCGTCGAACAAGACCTATTTGCCACAAAGGTCATTGTCGAGAAGAACCTGCAAGACCGGGTATTGATCCACGAATGCGACTATCGGAAACTGGTTGGGCGGTTCGACAAGATTGCCTCGGTAGGGATGTTCGAGCATGTTGGGCGGCATCGGCTCCGGCAATATTTCCGCAGAGTCTTCAACCTTCTTGAAGATGAGGGTCTGTTTCTCAACCATGGCATCATTCGCCCCGAAGGGACGCGAGATGGCCCAGAAACGCTGTTTCTTCAAAGGAAGGTGTTTCCCGGAGGCGAGCTCGCAACTCTTTCTATGGTGATTCGAGAAGCTGAGCACGCAGGGTTCGAGGTCCTTGACGTTGAAAATCTCAGGCCCCACTATGCTTTAACCTGCCGCCGATGGGTGGAGCGACTCCAGCAAAATGCCGCTGAGTGTCTCAAGTACGTGGATTGCGAGACGTATCGCACGTGGCTACTTTACCTCGCCGGCTCGGCCGTAAGTTTCGACACCGGCAGGACAGACCTGTGTCAAATCCTAATGGCGAAAAGGCGAACTCCACAACCCCGAAGGCTCACTCGCGACTATATGTACATTTGACGCTTCGCGGCGAGGAGGACCACAATGAACGTCACACAAGAACCACCCTCGGATGTCCTTCACGATTATGCTCGGTTGAAATTGGATCTCGCGGCAATTGTTCGATCGCTGTTGCACTCCGCCGAGAAACGCAAAGACAACCTTGCCATTACGGACTGCCGCCGCGTGTTGGCGCGATTGGTCGAGGATCGATTCAATCTGGCCATAGTCGGCCAATTTAGCCGGGGCAAGAGTTCGCTCATGAACGCGCTCCTCGGATCAGAGAAGCTGCCAACGGGTATTCTGCCTTTGACCTCTGTAATCACCACCGTGGCCTACGGCGAGATCGAGAAGGTGCTGCTGCAACGCGAAGGTTGGTCTTTCCCGCAAGAGATCCGTCTAAATGAGTTGGCAGATTATGTTACGCAGGGCCGCAATCCCGGCAACGAGAAACGAGTGGTGCTAGCAGAGGTGCAGCTGCCAAACGAACTTTTGCGTCTGGGAGTACATTTTGCCGACACGCCAGGAGTTGCATCCGCAATCGCCGCGAACACGAAGACTACACGACAGTTTCTACCCGAAGCCGACGCGGCGATCCTCGTTACGAGCTTTGAATCCCCGATGACCGAGGGGGAGGTGAAGTTCTTGCAGGAGGTCCGGGAGCACGTACGTAAAGTATTTATCGTGGTCAATAAGCTCGACTTGGTTCCGGAACCGGATCGGGACGCCGTAATGGCTGCTGTCCTCGAAACGGTGCGGTCAGAGTTCGCGGATATCCAGCCCGAATTGTTTGCGGTGTCTGCCCGGTTAGCGCTCCACGCGAAGCAAGTACGCTCCGCCGAGGAGCTGGCCCTAAGCGGGTTTCCGGCGCTAGAAGCTGCTTTGTCCGAATTCCTGCATAGCGGTAAAGCCCGTGAATTCCTCTTGCGCGCGGCTGAAAGAACCGCACAGATCGCGCACCAGCAGGAACTCGCAATTCGCATATCCCAACAGGCACGGAGTCCCGAGGAAGCCGAAGTGTTGGATGGCCGGCTCAAGGAACTATCGGCGGGCGTTACTCAGGATCGGGATGAGATGATCTCCGCGATGCGACGCCGGCTCCCAGTTCTTTTTCGAGAACGCTGTGTTGCAGCCGCCCCTCTGTGGCATTCTGAAACCGAAGTTTTCCTCGATTCTCAGCTTGAAAGCTGGTTCGCGCGTGAAGAGGGCGATATATCCGGAAGAGGCTTTGAGGAATTTCTGCAGAAGACCTTCCAGCGTCTTTTTTCCGAGTGGTCGTCACACTACCGGGATCAAATCGAGGTGGTCTTCCAAGATCTTGTTCAAAAGGAGTCGGGCGCGGTCCAGGATCTTGCGGCCAAAATCGCTGCTCTGCCAGCCAGCGTGCTTGAAGAGAGCGGAGAGTCCGCGCCTGGCTCTTTCGATTTCTATCCTTTCACGTTTCGCGAAGTCCACCCGTCCTCCGAGACCTTTGAAGTCCCCTGGTGGTACGAACTGGTTCCGCACGGCCGCTGGCGGAACTATCTTACTCGCCGATGGCGTAAGCGTACGCCTGAACTTGGCAGAGTCTATGAGCGTGCAGGCCGCGAGTTGCTTGAAACCGCAATGCTCGACTGGATCGACAGCACCGGTCGTGAACTTCAAACGCGCATTGAGCGCACAAGCGCGCAAGTGAGCGAGCTTCTTTCGCTAAAACCTCAACTAGAGGATGTGTCTGAACTAGAAGAGCTCAGCGATCATTTACAAACGTTCATGAAAACCGTATTACGTATGGGAAACGAATCGCCCGATTCTTACACTCCGTGGGCATCATCAGGGGTCCACGGAGATCGACAGTCGCTCTCAATTCGGCCCTGCCTGATTTGCGTGCGCCTGGAAAAGGCGCTGAGGGATTTCATGGCTCAGCGTCAGTACGAACTGAGTGTCAGTGCGAATGAGCAACGGAATCACGCCTTGCGGTCGGGCTTCTGTCCCCTCCACACGTGGCAGTACGAGGCTATCGCATCCCCGCAAGGCGTCTGTGCGGGGTATTCGGAATTACTAGGCCTTTACGCCAAGAAGATTCGGCTTCTGGCCCAGGATGCCACTTCCGTCCAGGAGATGGAAAACCGCGTGCGAGCAATGCTTCCGACCGCGACATCGTGCGCGGCATGCCAACTGGTGGCGTCAACGGAAAAGGCCGCCGCCCGTGAGATAGCCCGCCAGCTTGGTGATAGCAATGTTTCCGACAACGTCGTGTGCGCTTTTCATCTCCGCTCCGTGTTGCTGGCGGGCCCAGCTCTGAAAGCAGCCGCCGATCTTCTTCTTGGTGAAGCGCGCGTATTTGAGCGCCTCGCCGAGAACATGCAGAACCATATCCTCAAGCATGAGGCGGTGCGCCATCATTTGGCGACAAGCGCGGAACGTGACGCCGCCGAAACCGGACTCGCTCATTTGGTCGGCCGCCGTAATGTAGCCGCCCCCTGGCGGATTGAGTAACAATTCCGTAGCCCGCCCTCAGAGAAATTTCATTAGAACGTCAATCCTCAAAGGTGCGAACTTGATGTGCGTGCCGCTGACGTACATCGGATTAGAAGCGAACCTGCACATTTCAATCAACTGGCCGGGATTGCCTTGGGCCGCTTCGAGCGCTCTATGGCGAAACTCTTCAATATCTAAGTGACTAAGGCCGAAGCGAGCAATCGCGAGGTCGAACAAATGATTCGCGTCGGCTTCATTGAGGGGATGAAGGTGAATTGTGTTGCGCGGATCCCAGAAGAGGCGGGCGAGTGCACCCAGCGAAACGGGATCCCTCGCTGACGCGACTAGGGCCATGCCCTTGATGAAGTAGAGGCGTTGCAGAAACCGATACATGGGAAAGCCGGCGCTAGCTACGCCGTCGAGGATAACGATACGCGGCTCAGCTTCCAGGGATGTCCAGAGGATACCTCTGAGGTGAATGCTGGTCTGTTGCGAGAGCCATTTTTCCGTGTCGTTGCCGGGACGCGCCAGCTTATAGAAAGTGCGGTGTCCAGCCAGAAGAAGCGCACGGGCCAAGTCCGTCAGCAAATGATGCAGGTTTGAGCAGTGCTGAATTGAGATGATATGCTCTGGCATCGGCAGGTTCGCCAGAACAGCCGCTATCAGGGCTGTCTTGCCTGATCCGGCAGGTCCGATGATAAGCAACGGCTGCCTTTTGCGAAGCGCGGCTGTCAGACGCTGGTATTCGCCCGCCAGACCCATGAGGGGAAACGGCTGACTGATTTCGTTCGCGCGAGTCATTGCCTGGCCGCAGCGATGGCCCCAAGCCATACGGCGATGTATCCAACGATAACGCTAGAAATGCTGTACAGAAGCCCTGGCCATCGACTGCCGTCCCGTATGAGACCCAGAGTTTCCCACTGGAAGCTGGAAAACGTTGTATATCCGCCGAGGAATCCTACTACGATTAGAAAACGCCAATTGGGGTTCAGGTGAGTACGCTCGGTCAGGAACGTCATCGCAAATCCTATTAGGAACGAACCCGAAATGTTGATGAACTCGGTTCCAAAGGGAAACTTGCTGCTGATTCTTGCCATGATGGCCGTGCCCAGGAGGTAGCGCGTGAGGGACCCTACTGCTCCTCCGATAAGGATCATAACGTAACGAACCAAATTCAGGCCTCCAAGGTATGCTCGGCGCCTAGTCGAGCAAGAACCATCGCCGCAAGTGCGTCTAGTTTGCCGATATTCGCGTATAATTCGCGTGACCGCTGATCCCCGCACGATTGGGAGTTCTCGTGTTTGGCGAGGCTTTCGTCCACTGCGACTCGAATCGTCTGCACAATTTCGAGCAGGCGGCTTCGTACGCGACCCGTGAACGTTCTGGTCTGATGGTCAAGCCGTTCCGCCCAACTTCCGGCAAGGAACTGGCCAGCCCGCCGAAAGTCGTTTGGTGCTGTTCTTAAGGTCGATCTGAGTATACGCGACCGGAACAGCGGACCTGGCATGAGGAAACAAGGTGATTCGTGCACACGTCGCGCGACCTGAGTCTCGCGTTCGCAGCCTTGGATGGTAGGGACTTCCTCATGGACGGCTAAAGAGCCAAAGTTCCCGCCAAACAGATTGCATGCCGTTTCTCGGATGTTATCCGCAACCTCGTTTGTCGCATTTAGGAATCTGCTGAGAGCATCGTGAAAAGTCCGGTCGAGAGAGCTCTCGAAATCGGGCCGCCACTGATTAAGAGCGTGCTGGATCTGGAATTCCATGAACTGAGTGACCGAATCCATCCATTCTCGCCTGGACAGGCGTCCACAGTCTTTGACGTAAGCCCTGAGCCCCGAGTCGAGGGATGGAATTCTCGACTCGACAAATCTGGCAGTCTCACTTTCGATCAGGGTCGCTAGGTGACTGACTATCGCAGCCAACGAGGCTTCATTCTGCTCGTGATGCTGCAGAGCAAGACTCAGGCTATCCTCCAAGCGCGCCCGCTTGTTTTTCAGATTAGCCGATGATGCGGAGACCGATTCAAGGCACAGCTTCAAATGCAGTCGAAGATCGCCGATGGAATTTAAGAGTCCACGCAGGACGGAGCCGCAGAAGACATCATTCCGCTCTTGCTTTAGAAGTTGTTGAAGGTCCGATTCGAGTTTGTGAAATCCAGGGACCTTGTTCGAACTGCGTTCTTTCGTAGTGGCATGTGTCAGTACTTCGAGCGCTGACACGGCGTATATGGGAATGGGACTCCCGAGCGCAAGCGAAACCGTGGTTTGCGTGAGTTCGAGCAGCCCATCCAGAGACCTAGCATCGAAAAGATCGATCTTGTTCATCACCAGGAAGATTGCTTTGGTGCTTCGACCAAGTCTCTTGAGGAACTCCATCTCCGCGTACGTGAGGGGAGGATCTGGGAAGGTAACGAAGATCGCCGCATCGATATTAGGAAGGAACTCGTAAGCCGCTTGTGTATTACGGTCGGATGGGCTTCCAAAGCCAGGGCAGTTGATGAGCCTCACGCCAAAGTGCAGATAATCGCTTGGAAATGAGACCTCCACGCGGTCAACATTTTTCACGTTCTGAGGGTTGCCGGACTCAGTGACATATTGTGCCAAATCGCTAACGGCGACCTTCGCGATCTCCCCGAATCGGAAGATCACCTCGGCGCGCTGTTCATCTCCATATTTCACAACCGTCAGAACGGACGTAAAGGGAAGTGCATCCACTGGTAGTACGTGATGATGAAGAAGAGCATTTAGAACTGATGTTTTGCCGCGCTTGAACTGACCGACCACGGCAATTTGAAAACGATCTTGTTCTACTCGCTGGCGCAGATCAGCCAGGCGACTACGGATCGGCTCTGCCTTCTCTCGGCTTGCAATCGACTCAACCGTCAGCAGGGCCGAACGCAGGATTGCATCTGGACCGCGGTCAGCTCGGGTTTTAAGCTGCTCGCATCGAAGAGGCGTTCCTTGGGTCATTGCATGTCTCCGTTAGCAATCTGAGGTAGCGTCCCACGCTACGTCAAACATCCTGATTGGGTTGCCGATTGGTCTGAGAAGTACAAGACCCACGTCGAGGCAACATGCCCGAGCACAGTTGCCTTTCTGCAAAATGTGGAGGCGTTAAGCTGCCAAGGACAGCGCGCTATCGCCCAGGTTGGATCAACAAACGCACAACCCTCGCACTCCGATCTTGCTGCCGAGATGGGCATCTCTACTCGTCTCCTTCTCTGGCTATAGTTCGGAAGTCACTGGGAGGGATCTTACAGACAACCTCCTGGGGCGCTTCCGCCACCAGGAGTCATTGGCCGTTATGCACGGCGTTATGCGAACTCCACCGCTCTTTAGCTTTAGGATACAGCAGCCCCGAGTGTCCGGACAACCATCTTCTTTCGGCATTTGACGGAGCTAAGGCGCGATTCCCGTCAAGCGCTTCGGGGAGAAGTCGTGGCTTTTCTTAAGAAACCAATCGTGTCTCCTTCAGCGGCAGGGGTTCCGCTTGATTTGCGACCTTCTTTTCACTATGCTGAAAACGCCAGGTGGTGATGGACGCTCACCGTTAACCGCTTCAGACCGAACTGAAGCTGATAGCTCCTACTCTCCGAGAGAGCGGGAGCTTTTGCTTTTTGGAAAGAGATTGGCGAAGCTCTGATGCTCAAGCCGCTGGTTCCAATTCTTCGCACCAGGCTAACGAGTCAAATTCGAATTCGATGTCGGCGCCGAAGTGTCTCAAGCCATACGGTTTTCTTTGAACTTTCACGCGTGCGTCGGATTCTCGACGGCGCAGCGAGTTTACACGAATCGGGAGCTTCGGTTGAGGGAAGGGATCTAGGGACATAGAAAAGGAATTCCGTATAACCGATATGAAAGCCCATGAGATCAGACAATACGAGTCGGTGATCCAAACTCTCGGCGACCAGAGCTGTCCAATCTGTGCGTTCCTAAAGAACGTGCAGACGAGATTGTTACAAGAGGGCGATGCCGAGGAGTTCGTGCAGCTATGCAACGCTCACGCGTGGGCTGTTGCAGCTGTCCGCGAGACCGAAACAGCGACGCAGATATTCCTATCCCTGCTCGAATCCCGTTCGGATTACGGAAGCCACGAGTGCTCGATTTGCCTGCGTCTCGAGCAGGAGGAAGTACTCCGGACCAGCGAGTTGATCACGGCCTTTGGCCGACGATCGGTACTTGAATGGATGAAGAAGCAAGCGGTGCTTTGCTTACCTCACGGACTGAGATTGAGAAATCAAGCTCCCATTGGTTTGCGCGCTCTGATCGATCAAGTGCTTGACAGGAGAGCAGCCGAGCTACGTGCTACTCTCACACGGTTAACTGCTGAGGCAGCACGCGGGGAAAGCCGGCGTTGCGGCGTATTGGGACGCGTAGCTGAATACTTGACGGCGCAAAGAGGGATTTCACTAATGCACGCGGGGCATCTCGATGCGCAAAAAGTGGACCATCATTAGCCGCGATACTCCACTCTCAAAAACCGCACGCGGCCCATCAGATGGCTGCCGCGAATGCAGCTTCGCGAATCTGTGGTTCTTTGTGTCCCGGCCCGCACATCTTCGTCGGCATAATGTCCTAGTGGCGCAAGTGGGGTGCGCATCCACTTGCGGAACTGTAACTCCCGTCCGAACAAGGGCGCTCGGGATGGCTCTATCGCTCTCCATGGCGGAGTTCTCGCGTTGTTTCCCGGCTCGTGCGGAATACACAAATGCGCAGTGTCGTAGCGCGGTCCCCGAAGCACGATAATCTTGGAAGAACGCTCATGCGAGCTCATGCGAGCTTCCACTTGCCACGTCGTCTCAACTGTGATTGAATTGTGGATGGTAATGGAGTTTGCCTTGCCGGTTCGTCCGGCAAAAGCGCTGTTGCCGTTAGACGGCTGATAACTCCTCGTGAAAGCTGGATTGCGTCCGCCATGAGGAAAGCAGATAGGCAAGCTCCGATTCGCGAGTCTCTTCCGGGCGAACCGCCCAGTCCCCTACCTTCAGTCATCTTTAACCCTGGCAGGGCATCGCGATGACAAGGACCATCGCCTACAACGTCCTTCAAATCCTGTTTGTAATGGGGTTCGCGCCGCTCTATGCCGCGGTACTTTCCCGACTCAAAGAGATCGTGCAGAGCAGGCGCGGACCGAGCATCTTCCAGTCGTACCGCGACATTTGGAAGCTGTTCCACAAGGATGAGACTATTTCCGAAGAAACATCGTGGATCTTTCGTTTTACACCTTACCTGGTGTTCATCACGCCGATCTTTGTGGCGACCCTGATTCCGGTGCTTACCGACTACCCGTTGGCGTTTGCTTTCATGGCGGATATGGTGGGAGCAGGTTTTTACCTGGCTTTCGCCGGATTCTTCGCGGCGCTGGCAGCGGTCGACACCGGAAATCCTTACGGCCCCATGGGAGCCAGTCGCACCCGAATGGTCGGTTTTCTTGCAGAGCCGGTCTTTATGATCGTGTTTTTCACGGTTTCCTTTGTGGCCCAGTCGACGATTCCTTATGTCGTGCAGCAGAAGTGGGTCGCGTCCGCGGCGGCGTTCTTTTCTCCGGCTCACATTCTGTTGCTCATCGCATTTTTCATGCTGATCCTTGCCGAAGGAGGAAAAATTCCGGTAGACAATCCGACGGGTCATTTCGAGTTGGCGATGATCGACGAGTCGAAGGGCCTGGAGTACTCCGGCCGCGGGGCGGCGATGATGAAGTGGGGTGGGCAAATGAAATTTCTGGTTCTTGCCTGCATTTTCCTGAACGTCCTTTTGGCCCCTTGGGGTCTGGCGCACGGCAACACTCCGGGTGCCGTGTTTGCCGCGGTTCCGCAAATTCTCTTGAAGGTGCTTCTGTTTGCGCTGCTGTTTGTGGTAATTGAAACGTCGCTCGCCAAATTACGACTCTTCCGGATCAGCGAGTTCTTAGGCGCAGCGTTCATCACTTCCGTCGCCGCGATGGTGACGAGCATATTCCCCGGAGCGTGAAAGATGACAGGTTCAATCCCGCAAGCGTTAAATACTCTTTGCGCGGGCCTGATTCTTATCGCGGCCTTTGCGATGGTTGCGACGCGGCAGGTGCAGGGAGTGGTCCGGTTTTTCGTGGTGCAGTCCCTTCTATTGACCGCATCCTGTTTTCTGCTTGGCTACAGCCGCGGTTCGATCCATTTGTGGGCGCTGGGAGCGATTACCATCGCTTGCAAAGTGATTGCCATTCCGTTGGTTTTGCGCAGAATCTTGCCGGGTGATTATTACGAGCGACGCGAAATTTCCCAAGCTGTAAACATTCCCGCGTCGCTGCTGATCGCGCTGCTGCTTGCGATCGCGGCGGAGTTTCTCGCGGGACCACTGGTGACGGCGGCAAACGATCCTGTGATTCGCGTGAATCTGCCGATCGGGCTTGCTGGAGTGTTGATCGGTGTGTGGTCACTGATCGCGCGCCGCGAAGCGATTCCGCAACTCATCGGCATTCTCGCCATGGAAAACGGCGCCTTTCTGGCGGGAATCGCGATCGCCAGCGAATTGCCACTCATCGCTGAACTTGCGGTAGCCATTGACATTGTGTTGATCGCGGTGATCGCCGGGGTGCTCACCCGGACCATTCGCGAGACGCTCGGAACGACCGAAGCCGCCGCATTGAAGGAATTGAAGGAGGAACCGGTTTCATGGCGTTAATGCTCATCGTCGCGCTTCCTTTACTCGCAGCGTTGCTGTGCTGGATCCGGCCGTTGCGCAACGCGGCCTGGCCGATTACCCTTCTCGCGGCGTGGGCAATTTTCGTTCTTTCGATTTTCGTAGCGGTCCAGGCAATAGCCGGCGGCAAAGTTATCGGTCTCGCCGGGTGGTTCGAAGCGGATGGACTGAGCGCCCTGGTGCTGGTTATCGTCAGCATGGTTTGCGCGCTAGCGGCTCTGTTCGCAGGCGGCTACATGCGGCGCACTGAGCACGAGGAACAATCTCGCTTGTGGTGGTTCTACTGCAATTACAATCTTTTCGCGTTTGCGCTGCTGGTGGTTCCCGCTCTAGCTGAGGCAAATTTGGTATGGGTGGGCGTGGAACTGATTACGCTGTTCTCGGTTTTGTTGGTCGGTTTCGAGACTACGGCAGGCGCTCTCGAAGCGGCTTGGAAATTCGCCGTTCTCACGATTATGGGCGCACCGATCGCGCTCCTGGGTTTTTTGATGCTGTTCTGGGCCTACCGGTCCGCGGGAGGCGGATGGGAGACATGGGAAGGACTTCGCGCCAGCGCCGCTTCGATGAATCCAGATCTTTTGAAATTATCCTTCCTCCTCGTCTTTGTCGGATTCGGAGCGAAGACCGGTCTGGCGCCGATGCACACCTGGCTGCCGGACGCCCACAGTCAGGCCCCGACGCCGGTGTGCGCCGTTCTGTCCGGGGTGAAAACGACCGTTCCTTTGTACGTGATCCTGCGCTTCCTGTCGATCATTCTCGCGTCGCCCGAGGCGCGGCTTGGCCACTGGATGGTCGTGCTCGGTCTGATTTCGGTCGCGATTGCCGCTTTTCTTTTGCTTCAGGTCAGGGATTATAAGCGCATGTTCGCCTTTTCGACCGTGGAACACATGGGAATCATTCTGACTGCCGCCGGACTTGCGACTCAGGCGGCGGATTACGGCGCCGTGTCTCAGATGCTGAATCATGCGATCACCAAATCGCTGTGTTTCTATGTCGCAGGCGTGATTCTGCTCACGATCAGCACGCGGGAGATCGCGTCGGTCCGGGGTCTGTTCCGGATCTCGCCATTCGCAGCTTCCGCGTTGCTATTCTCCTCACTGGCGATCGCCGGAGCTCCGCCATTCCCGATTTTCTTGAGCGAATTTTCCATCCTCTCGGCGGGCCTCCGCGCCGGTCAGTACGCAGTTGTCGCGATTCTGGCCACCTTGATCGTGATTGCATTTGTGGCAATCCTGATGCACGTAAACCAAATGGCGTTCGGCGAGCCTGGCAAGCTTTATGGCGCGAAGACGGCGCTTCCGGCAACCTGCCGGGTGGCCGTAGTCGCCGCCGCACTGCCGGTGATCGTTCTCGGTGTCTACATTCCTGCGCCGGTAAATGATCTGTTGCAACTCGCCGCGCATCAACTGGGAGGACATTGATGATCACAGTCGCACCCCCTTCTCCTTCTCCGTTGGATGTCGACACCTTAATGACGCTCCTCGAACAGCGATTTGGCGCCGGGCTTGCTCTCTCCAGGGAAGCCCCGGGCCTGCTGGTTCGGGTCCTGGATTTGTCAGTTCTCCGCGCGTTGAGCAAGTTCCTGTTTTGGGAGGCTGGCGGCTCTTTCGGCGGGCTAATTGTGGAAGAGCGGCTGAGTGAATGGACGCTCCAATACCTCTTCCTATTGCGCAAGACCGGCTGGGTGGATGTCGTCGTGCGGGTGCCGCTTCAACAAAAGACTATTCCCAGCATTGTCGCCGAAGTTCATGCGGCAGACTGGTATGAGCGGGAAGCGGAGGACTTGTTCGGCATCGATTTCGAAGGTCACCCACGGCTGGGCGATTTTATTCTTCACGACGAAATCTGGCAAGAGCACATCGCGCCGATGCGCAAAGCCTTCGACGCTAGCGCCCACGTTTTTGAACAGCAACCCGATGAAAAATGGCGGCCCACGTTGGTGGTGCAGGACCCGGGATCGTTCGCGATGCCCGTCGGGCCGGTTTACGAGGGCGGTCTCGGCGAGCCGATCCATTTCCTGCTCGAAACCGTCGGGGAAGATGTCATCCGCGAAGTTCCGCGCCTGTTTTATAAATACCGTGCAGTCGAAAAAATCGCGGAAGGAAAACTCATTTCCGACGTTTTGCTTCTAGCAGAGCGGTTTTCTGCGACATCTGCTTTCGCACACTCGCTGGCGTTCTGCCAGGCAATCGAGAGTGCGGCACACGTAGAGGTTCCACAGCGAGCCAGCCGGCTTCGGGTGGTGCTTGCCGAACTGGAGCGCCTCCGTCATCATGCGGGAGCGATCCAGGGCATCTGCCAATCCACGGCACTGAGTGTTTCTGAGGCGCACGCCGCGATCATTGAGGAACAGCTGCTGCGCGCATCAGGGGCGTTTACCGGACATCGCTACCTGTTCGGACTCAATATGCCGGGAGGTTTGTGCAGGGATTTCGAGGGGACAGCCTGCCGCAGCCTTCTCCGCGCGATTGATGACGCTTGTTCACAACTTCGAACCCTTGAGGACCGCCTCCGTTACAGCAGTAGCTTCCTCGATCGGTTGGAGGATGTGGGCGCGATCACCCCGGAAGCCGCCCGCGATCTGGATCTGGTAGGGCCGGTGGGACGGGCCTCCGGCGTCGCGCGCGACTTGCGGAAGGCGTGCCCATATGCGAGCTATTCGGACTATGAGTTTGACGTGCCGCGCCAAGACGAAGGCGACGGATACGCACGGCTGCGAGTACTGTTTGCGGAAGCACGGGAATCCGCACGTCTAATTCACCAGGGCGTCGAATCGCTGCAACCCGGCCCCATCTGGATCCCTGTGGACGTGCCTCGTTCCAGCGTTGCCTTCGGATGGGCCGAAGCGCCGATCGGCGCGGCCCTACACGGCCTCCGGCTGGATTCCGAAGGCTTGGTTGAGCGTTACCGCATCTTGACGCCGTCTTTTCGAAACTGGTTGGGATTCCACGTCGCCGTAGAAGATTTCGCTTTTCAGGATTTCCCCATCATTCTGGCGACATTCGGACTATCCGTAACGGAGTGCGACAGATGAGCTTCTGGTTCTGGAGCGGCCTTCGAAGAGGGATTCAATCGACACGCTATCCGAAAGCTCCGGAAACGGCGCCGGGCGTTGCACCCGGGCGTCCGGTCGCAACTGCGTTTGCTTCCGTCGCTGAGGCCTCGCTTGCGGTTTCCGATTGCCCGGTCCACGCAATCACGGCGGAAGGTAGAGAGGCGCTTGTCGATCTCAGAACTTGCGTTCATTGCCAGCGTTGCCGCTTCGGGAATCCGTCTCCCGTTCATTGGATCAATGATTTCGAATGGACGCAACTGCCGGCTACGAAGAAAAGCTACGAGCCGCTGCCGCGTGCATTTACAAGGTCGCTTCACATTATGGTGGTGGACGCTGGCGACTGCGGCGCGTGCCTTCACGAGATCAAGCAGCTCAACAATCCTCTGTACAATCTTCACCGTCTCGGCCTGTTTTTCACCGCCACGCCGCGGACGGCCGATGTCCTGCTGGTTGTTGGACCGGTCAGCGAGAACATGCGCGGGCCATTGCTAAAAACCTACGACGCAATGCCCCAGCCGAAGCGGGTCGTTGCCGTCGGAGCATGTGCAATCACTGGCGGTGTTTTCGGACGAACGTTTGCGTCCGCCGGTGGCGTCGGCATGGTCCTTCCAGTCGATCTGGAGATTCCCGGTAATCCACCGCCGCCCCTGGCGATTCTTCACAGTTTGCTCGTGCTGACCGGGCGCAAGAAGTTGGAGGCCAGCCAGACCGTCGCTGCATCATGAACGCCACCATCGGATTTCCGCTGATCCTGGTCTTCGCGTGGTGCGCGATAGGCGTCGTGTCCGGCTTCGTCGTTGTCGAGCGCCGGATTCCGGCGTTGCTTGCCTGGACAGGGTCGCTAGCCGCAGGTTCGGCGCTGTGGGCGGCTGGAGGAACGCTCATCGGCAGCCGCGAATTCCGCACCGATGTTTGGACGATACGCTCCATTGGGACGGTGACCGTCTCGCTCGATCACGTTTCCGCCTTCTTTCTGTTCTTGGCGGCTCTGGTGGTAGTGCCGAGTTCTATCTTTTCGGCAGGGTACCTGAAGCGGTATGCGGGACATTACAGCCTGCGCGCGTTCAACTGCTGGTATTTGGTGCTGTTCGCATCCATCGTCTGGATTCTCATCGAGGACGACGTACTTGGGTTTCTTCTCGCATGGGAAATCATGTCCATCGCAAGTTACCTGCTCGTCAACTTTGAGCACCGGCGCGAGGGCACAAGACAGGCTGGCTATCTCATGCTCGCGACCGGTGAAGCCGGGTTCCTCGCCGTTGCGATTGCGCTCTTATTCCTGGCGTCTCGTGTTGGATCGTTAGAGTTCTCAGCTCTACGCACTGGCTCTCTTGAAATTGGGCGGCTGGCGCATTGGATTGTTTTCTTGCTGACCTTTTTCGGTTTCAGTGTCAAAGCAGGTCTGGTACCCCTGAATAGCTGGTTGCCTCGTGCGCACCCCGCCGCGCCAGTGAATGTTTCCGCGATTCTCTCCGGCGTGATTCTGAATTTAGGGATCTACGGAATTGTTCGCGTAAATCTCGATCTCCTACCGGCTCGCACGGCGGCTGAAGGGGTGATCTTGCTGGTTATTGGCGCAATTTCCGCGCTGCTGGGAATCCTTTATGCGACTACGGAAAGCGATCTGAAGGCGCTTCTTGCGCACAGTTCCATTGAAAATATCGGAATCGTCACGCTCGGCTTGGGCGCGGGAATCATTTTCACGGCATATGGACGTCCGGTGCTGGCGGGCATGGCGTTGATCGCCGGCTTTTACCACATGATGAATCATTCGCTTTATAAATCGCTGCTGTTCCTGGGGGCAGGAGCGGTTGACGAACGCGCCGGGACACGCGACTTGGATCGACTGGGTGGTCTGCTTCGGGTAATGCCATACACCGCGAGCGCATTCCTGATCGGCTCACTGGCAATTTCGGGGCTGCCGCCATTCAATGGTTTTGTCAGCGAATGGCTCACTCTGCAAACGCTTCTTCGCAGCGCCGAGCTTCCCTCGACAGTGATGCGCGTGGTGTTCGCACTGTGCGGCGCTGGATTGGCATTGACCGGCGCGCTTGCCGTGACCTGTTTCGTGAAGGCGTTTGCGATGGGATTTCTCGGAACGTCACGTTCGAAGGTGCGGCCCGCCAAAGAGGCGAGCGGTTCCGAGATTGTTCCGATGGCGTTGCTCGCCATGCTGTGCCTCTTGCTCGGTGTCCTGCCGACCTACGTGATTCCGATGTTGAACCAGACACTGGCATCGGTTATCGACCCAGCGACGACGGCGGCGCTTGTTCCTCCATTCTTTTCGTCGAACCTGGCGCACGACGAGTTGCCGGCCGCGTTCGTCACGGATTTTCACAATCTGGGCGCGCAAGTCGGGCAAACCGTCTTGCCGGGACGGGGGTTGGTGCTCCTGCATCGGGGAAAAACGGAAAACCCGGTCGTCTTTGCGATGTCACCGAGCTACGCATGTATCGCAGTCGCGGGGTTTCTTGTATTGGCGTGGATTGTGTTCGGCCGAAGCACCGCGACGCGGAGCGCGATCCGAAAGGAGTTGTGGGCCGGGGGGATTCCGCGGCTCCTGCCGGAAATGACTTACACGGCGACGGGATTTTCGAATCCAGTGCGAGTCGTTTTTCAGGCGATCTTCCGTCCCGGGATTATCGAGGATACACGACAGACCGTGGGAGTTCACTTCCGTACAGCGATTCACCGCCAGCGCCGGAATACATATCCGGCCGACAGCCTGGTTTTCTATCCCTTGGGTGATGCCGTCATTTGGGTCGCAAAAAGATTCGCCGGCATGCACCACGGTCGGCTGAATGCTTATGTAGCGTATTCGTTAGGATTTTTGCTGATCGTTCTCATATTGTCCCGAGTGTCTTGAGGGTGCAATGAAGACTGGAGGATCTTTATTGATATGACGATTCTGGCGGGCGGGGCGCTTCTGTTGTTCTTCCTTTTATGTGCAATTGCGCTGGTTCTGTCACCGTTTGTCAGCGATCGCGCGGCGGCCATTCTCATCGGATGGCTAGGAGTGCTCTGTTCGATTCTTCTGATGCTGGCGGGTGCGGCACGGCTCGCGACCGGTCAGGACTTCTATCAGCCTCTGTGGAGCATTCATGGCGTCGGCCAGCTATCGCTACACATTGACGCTTTGTCCGCTGTCTTTTTGTTTGCGGCCGGATTGGTGTACGTCTCGTGCTGTTTGTTCGCTGTCGGTCACATCATGCACAGCCGAAACCGATACCCGACGAAGCGCTACTCGGCACTGCATTTCGCGCTTATGATTTTCGTAGCCCTCATCTTCACGGCCGGCGATGCGCTTACATTTCTCATCAGTTGGGAATGCATGTCGATTTTGACGTACCTGCTGGTCAACCATGGGCAAGAGCGCCAAAACGATCCACACGCTGGCTATATCATGCTGGCGATGAGTGAGGCTGGATTCTTAGCCGTTGTGATCGCCTTCCTCATGGTCGCCAGCGGCGCGTCGGAGCTTTCCTTCTCCGCTCTGCGGCAATCCGCGACGCATCTTTCTGCCGGAGCCGAGTGGGGCGTGTTTGTCCTCGCGCTGTTTGGATTTGGAGTCAAATGCGGACTGGTCCCCGTCAATTTCTGGTTGCCGCGATGTTACACTGCTTCGCCCGCTGTTTTCGTGCCAGTATTGGCGGGCGTGACACTCAACCTTGGGTTTTACGGAATTTTGCGTATGAACGGTGATCTGGTTCCATTGCACGGGATCGGCCCTGGACTCTTCGCCCTGATCACGGGCAGCATTACCGCTCTCGTCGGCATCCTTTACGCAACCACCGAAAACGATTTGAAGACGATGCTGGCGCACAGCTCGATTGAAAACGCGGGAATCATTGTCGCCGGGATTGGCGCTTTCTTCGCGTTCCGGAGCTCAGCGATTGCGGTTCCCGCGGCGATTGCGCTCGCGGCGGCTCTTTACCACACCGTGAATCACTCGCTTTATAAGACGCTTTTGTTTGAGGGCGCAGGGGAGATCGAGTCCGCCCTAGGCACTCGCGATATGGACCGGATGGGCGGTTTGATTCGCACTCTGCCGGGGCTCTCCGTCGTTTTTCTGGCAGGCTGCCTGGCGATTTCCGCTTCTCCGCCGTTTAACGGGTTCGTGAGCGAGTGGCTGACGCTGCAAACATTTCTGCGGAGCGCGCTACTGTCCTCGGCGCTGGTGAAAGTGGTGTTCGCATTGTGCGGAGCGATCCTGGCGCTGACGGCGGCACTTGCCGTCACCTGTTTCGTTCGAACGTACGCCATGAGCTTCCTTGGAATTCAGCGCGGCGAGGGACGCTTCAGCGTCGTCGGTCTTTCGCGTCGCGCGCGTGCTTCGATGATTTTGCTTGCCGTCGCTTGCCTGCTGTTAGGAATCCTTCCGACTTACGTGATTGGCGTACTCGACCGCGCAGTAGAACCGCTCGCCGGCGCCAGCGCGACAGCTGCTATCGTGCCGCCATTTTTCACTGCTACGGAATCGAACGGGCAACTCCCTTCTGCATTTTTCAACGATTTTCATAATTTGGGGGCGCAGACCGGTGCGCACGTTCTCCCCGGACGCGGACTCGTGCTCTTGCTGCGCGGCTCGGAGCAAAACCCGGTGGTGTTTGCGATGTCGCCGTCCTATGGGGTCGCGGCGGTGGCTCTTTTCGTGCTCGTTGCGTACTTGATTGTGGGCTGGTCGACGCGCCAGCGCGCGGCAGCGAAACATGAGGTCTGGGCTGGAGGCATACCAAAGCTGTTACCCGAGATGACCTACACAGCCACGGGCTTTTCCAATCCTGTACGCGTCGTATTTCAGGCCATCTTTCGGCCGAACATCGTGGAGGACGCTCCGGAAACCGTGGCCGTGCACTTCCGAGCCGCGATCCGTCGCAGACGCGACGAGACCCATCTGGTGGATCGTGTCGTCTTCCACCCGATTGGAGATGCCTTCGGCCGCATAGCGAAACTCCTTGCGGGGATGCACCACGGGGTCTTGAGCGCTTACGTTAGTTACGCCCTCGTATTTCTATTGGCCATTCTATTTCTCTATCGTTTGACATAAGGAGACTACTAGAATGCCAACCCGCCATGACGCGCGCAACCTGTTCAACGCCTCGGGTTGACGAAGGCGAACACCGCAGCGAACTGGAACAAATCGGCCCCGGAGCAAGGGCCTGCCCGCGCCCATGTTACCCGAGTTCACTATTCACAGGAGACTATTCCAACGTTTTCACTTGAGTGTCAAGTATATGCCGTCTCTAGATACGAAACGCTACATGGAGTGCTGGATGCGAAGGTAACTTCTTGAACCTCGGGGGACACCCAAAAGCGGCCAATGAGGGACACCTCAGCCGGCCCTCATGGCCGCTTTTGGGTGTCCCCCGAGGCTTGAAGAGGCTACGAGAGGACGTTGTGCCAGTCTATCAGATTCATCGCCTGGCTTGCGTGCGTATCGAGGTGAAAGGGTGTGCGACATAGATGTTGCTCTGCATGTGATTCTTTTTTTATGGCAGAAATCCTTACGTAGTGATACGTTAGGATAGGAGGTGCTCCCATGCCAGATTCCCTCGCCACTCTCGAACAGCAGAGGTCCGCGATCCTTAGCCAAATCCTGGAGTTGGGTGATTTTCGCAGCGGCTCGATTTCCGCTATTAGCGGTCGATGCGGAAAGCCCAATTGCCGCTGCCATCAGCCCAATCAGCCCGGTCATGGCCCAAATTTCCGGCTGACGCGAAAAGTCGAAGGAAAAACCATTTCCGAGACTTTCTCCAGCCCCGCCGAACTGCAAAAGGCCCAGCACGAAGTAGAGGCCTTTCACCGGTTCCGGCAACTCAGTCAACAGTTACTGGAGGTGAACGAGAAGATCTGTCGTGCCCGCCCGGTAGCCGAAGCGCTGTCGCCGGAGGAAAAAAAACGGCGGAAGCGATCCAGAGGGAAGTCGCGCAAGAAGTAGCCCGACTGCTAGATGTGGTATTCCAGGGTCTGCGCAAGAGCGGTCAGTTTGATCTGGAAGCAGTCGAAATGGCCACTCGCGCCGCAGCCCACCAGTTAGGTGCGATGGTACTCCAGAGTCTGCTCAACACGCCTGCCAGTTTCCCCGCCCAGGTGCGCTGTGGTTGTGGAGAGTACGCGCGCTTCCATGCCGTGCGCAATAAACAAGTTGTGAGTGTAGTTGGCCCCATCACAATCGAGCGTCCCTACTATGTCTGTGCGCACTGTCACCGGGGCCACAGCCCTCGGGACGTCGAACTGGACCTAGTGAGTACACAATATTCCCCCGGCGTACGGCGAATGATGGCGGTGGTGGGGAGTGACTCTAGTTTCGATCGCGGCCGGGAGCAACTGGAGTTGTTGGCCGGACTGGAGGTCTCCACCAAAGCCGTGGAGCGTCAGGCCGAAGCGATCGGCGCCGATGTGGCCCAGCGGGAACAAGCCAAAGTCCAGCGCGCCGTGCAACTGGACCTGCCCCAGATCCTAGGTTCCAACGTTCCCGTGCTCTACATCGAAATCGACGGAACTCAAGTGCACATGGTGCGCAGCGAATTGCAAGGCCGCAAAGGCCGCGTCGAGGGGCAACCGCCACGCACGCGCGAGGTGAAGCTGGGCTGTATCTTCACCCAGACTACTCTGGATCAGCAAGGCCGGCCGGTCCGAGATGAGTCTTCCACCACCTACGTCGGAGCCATCGAAGAGGCCCAACAGTTTGGCCGTCGACTCTATACCGAAGCCTGGGAGCGCGGCTGGAGCCGAGCGGACCAAAAAGTGGTTCTCGGCGATGGCTCCGATTGGATCTGGAATATCGCCGAGCAACACTTTCCGGGCGCCCTTCACATCGTCTATATCTGGCATGCTCGCGAACATCTTTGGGATCTGGCGCGCCGGTTGTTTCCTTCCGACGAAAAACAGCGCAAGCGCTGGGCCAAAAAGATGCTGGACAGATTGGACGCCGGGCGCATTGAGTCCCTGGTTGCACAACTGCTGAAGGAATCCACGCCGCTACCAGACTTGCAGAACATGCTACGCACCGAAGCCGAGTACTTTCAGCGCAACCGCGATCGAATGCGCTATCCACAATTCCGCAAACTCGGATTATTCATCGGCTCCGGTGTTATCGAAGCCGGTTGCAAAACCGTCATTGGTTCCCGGCTCAAGCAATCCGGCATGTTCTGGACCGTCCGTGGAGTCAACGCCATCGTCGCGCTTCGCTGCCACCGTTTCAGCAATAAGTTCGAAGACTACTGGGACTCCCGGTCCAAAGTCGCTTAACCTCCAACATTTATGTCGCGCACCCGCGAGGAAACTCCTGCTTGTGGCGACAGGAACCGCAGCCGTGGTTGTTCCAATCGCGGTCGGTCTTCTAAACGCACCCGCGACTCAAGCACAAACGCCCTCCCCTACGGACCCCCCTGTTTCTTACGTCGCTTCCATCAAGCTCAACAACGACGTGAACGCCCGCTCATTTTCCGAGTATTCCCCGGCAGCAGGCCGTTTGACCGCGGCGGCGGTTACCGTGGGAGCGCTGCTTCGCGTGGCATATCGCATCCAGCCATACCAACTGGTGGGACTGCCAGACTGGAAAGCGCTACGACGTCGGGGCGAAAGCTGACGACAGTCCTGTACCACAGCAACACGTACTCCTCCGAGCGTTGCTGAAAGATCGATTCAAACTGTCGGTTCACAATGAGACGCGCGATATGCCAATCTTCGCGCTGGTTGTCGCAAGAAACGACGGCAAACTCGGTCCCCAGTTGTCCAAATCGCCTTTCGATTGCACTGCATATTTTGCCGGCCCACATCCGCCGCCGGAGCCAGGCCGTACACCAAACTGCGCCACGAGAATCGGGCTTGGCACTCTATATGGAAAGGCTATCTCCATGGCCACGCTCGCTACGAGCCTCGCGCCCTTTGTGAGCCGCTTTACCGTGGATAGAACCGGATTGGCAGGCGGTTTTGACGTAGAGCTGACCTGGACCCCGGACCAGTCCTTGCCCGATCCGGCAGCCAAACCATTACCCGACGCTCCACCCAATTCTCCGGGACCCTCCCTCTTCGCAGCACTTCAGGAGCAACTTGGCCTGAAACTGGTTTCGGAGAAGGGTCCAGTTTCCGTGCTCGTCGTGGACCACATTGAGGAGCCATCCGCGAACTAGGTCCGCGCGATATCGCTGTTGGCGTCTTCGGCGCCCTGTGCTTGCCAAGCGGGTCATTTTTCGAAATCAGGGGTGGGTCACTTCCTAAGAGCGCCGAAGTAAGCATTTGAGTAGGCCTATTAAGGAGTCCCTCCGGAAGCAGCTTCTTCAACAAAAATTGCCGGCCTCGCCATGCGCCGAAAAAAGGTTGAACAAATTCGTTCCCCGCGGGACTATTCAATTAGGAGGAGAGTTCGCTAGACGCCGATGCTGGACAGTCCGCCCGAGTCCAATGCGCTCCAGAATCCGCTTTCGCAGACGGAAACGGTTGAGCCTTCTGCGATTGAGGACAGGATGGTTCGCCTCTTCGATCAAGTTCGCGTACCGTTGCTGCGCTACCTGTCGGCGTTCCCCTTAGCGCTTCCGGACGCCGAAGACGTGGTTCAAGAAGCGTTTCTTTCGCTTTTTCAGCAACTTCAGCGCGGCAAATCTCACCACAATGTTGGGGGCTGGCTGTTCCGGGCGGCCCACAATCTGGCGGTGAAGAGAAGTACGCGATCCCGAAGCGACGCGGAGAAGACTGGCGCGTTCATTGGAGTCGAGGAACTTGTTATCGACCCCGCACCCAACCCGGAAGACCAGTTCGCATTCGATCAAAAGCAAAAACGTTTGATGTCCGTGATCCGTGCTCTGCCCGAGCAGCAACGGCTGTGCCTGTACCTGCGCGCGGAAGGACTACGATATCGGGAGATTGCAGAGATCTTGGATATGTCTTTAGGAGCGGTCGCGATTGCGCTTGGGAGGTCTTTGGCGCACTTGTCACGCGCGGCAGAACGGTAAATTGGTATGTCTCAAGAGTTCCATTTGTCCGATCAAGAATTGCTCCAGGCTCTCGACGGTGAACTCACGCCCAAAGACGCTCAAGGAGCTCAAGCGCACTTGGCCGCTTGTTGGGCGTGCCGGTGCCGTCAACAGGACATCCAGACTGCGATTGGCGAGTTCATCCGCCTCCAGCGCGGTGCCTTGGACTGCAAGCTGCCGTCTGCTGACGGGCCCCGTGCTTTGATGAAAGCGCGGTTGGCGCAACTGAGCGCCGCCCAGTCAACTCGGCCGCGTTGGTTCCGAGGCTTTTCCCAACGGCTAGGCTGGGCCGCCATCGCCTTTGCAATCATGGCGACGCTCACTTATCGGACGGTAAGCATGGCTTGGCGGGCGGCCGTGCCGTCCGTTACCGTGACTGTTCCAAATCCTGCCCTCACGCCGGGCGCGACCGTGCTGTTGAGCGACAGACAGGTTTGCGGACAAACCCGCGTGAAGAACAAGTTGGTACCCGTGACGTTGCAGCGGCAAGTCTTTGCCGAGTACGGGATTCGAGCGGCGGAACCGGGAGCATACGAACTCGACTACCTAATCACTCCGGCTCTCGGGGGAGCGGATGATATCCGCAATCTTTGGCCAGAGTCGCGCAACTCAACCGTGTGGAACGCGCAAGTCAAGGACGCGCTGGAAGATCACCTACGCGACCTGGTATGCGAGGGTCAGCTTGACCTGGCAACGGCTCAACGCGAGATCGCCGGAAATTGGATCGAAGCCTACAAAAAGTACTTTCATTCGAACTCCCCACTGGCAAAAGGCTACTAGAGGGAGGCGGGTAGTCGACCGTCAAAAATAATTGCGTTCCGCTTGAAAAAAGGCTGAACAGAAGGTCTCCCGAAGGGACTTCATTATATGCAGACCCTGTACCCACGCCGATCAGGCCATGTTGCCCGCTGCCTGCTCCTCTCTGTGTGCTTCCTCGCTTCAGCGCTCTTCGCTCAGCCGCCGCAAGGTGAGATCGATTTACAGTTGAAAGACCCCTCCGGGGCGCCCATGCAGGCTGCGGGCAGAATCGAAGGCCTCCACGCTGGGGTTGCGCGCGATTTTCAGACCGACGCACAAGGAAACGCGACTCTTTCAAACCTGCCTCTAGGCCGCTACCGGATCCAGGTCTCGAAATCCGGATTCACCACGCAAACGGTGACGATTGATGTGCAGTCCGCGGCCGCGATTACGCGCGTCGTAAACATGGAGATCGGCTCCCAGGCGGCCAGAGTAGATGTGGTTTCTGAGACCCCATTGGCGGGAACTGATTTGCAGATAAACCAGATCGCCGCGCCGGTCCAGACCGCCACGGCGACCGACATCCAAAACAGCGGCGCTCTCGAACTGGGTGATTTTCTGAACCGGCGGCTCAACGGCGTCTTCATCAATGAGATGGCAGAGAACCCGTTCCAGCCGGATGTAAATTTCCGCGGCTACACCGCATCGCCGTTGCTTGGCACTCCGGCGGGAATTTCAGTCTACGTTGATGGCGTCCGCCAGAATCAGCCGTTCGGGGATGTGGTGAGCTGGGACCTCATCCCGAAGGACTCAATCTCCGAGATGGCGCTGATCCCGGGCTCGGATCCCTTGTATGGCCTGAACACATTGGGCGGAGCCATTTCTGTCACTACCAAGAGCGGGCTTACCAACCCCGGCATAGCAGGTCACGTCTTGTATGGCGCCAGTGGACGCAAAGAAGTGGAAGGCGAATGGGGCGGTGGCGGCGCGACCGGTTTCAACTGGTTCCTCTCTGGGCTCGGATTTCACGAATCGGGATGGCGTTACGCCTCCGAGTCGGATATACGACAGGGATTCGCACGTCTGGGCTGGCGCACGAACAAAACCGATGTTGCGCTAACCATGTCATACGCCTATAACACCATGCAGGGTGACGGCGTCCAGGATTACCGCCTGCTCGCGGCGAATTACACCAGCTCCTATTCGGTGGCCGATGCCACTGCCAATCGTGCTCCGATGTTCAATTTCATTTTCCGGCATTCGTTCAGCGATAACCTAACGTTCACTGGCAACGCGTGGTTTCGCAACATTCGTACCGAAACCATTAACCCAAATTTCAATGGCGATGTGGTGGGGAATGACATCTATCAGCCAACCGACGATGAGCAAGCCACTCTCTCCGCGGCTGGATACACGGGCTTCCCAACCGGCGGCGCCAACATCACCAACACCCCCTATCCTTATTGGGCGTGCATTGCGGAGGCAATCACGCCGGGAGGCAGTCCGGACTCGACCTGCGACGGCGTCAACGTCTATTCGAAGGAAGTCCAGAACGAATACGGTTTCCAGGGACAATTCAACTGGATCACCAATCCGGGCATCGGCCGCAATCAATTTGCCGCGGGAGCAGCGATCGACCGTGACAATATTACGTACAGCCAGACCAGCGATTTCGCCTACGTTCTTCCGAACTATTCGTTTATCAGCGTTCCTGCCTGGCAGGACGGATCGACGGTAGATGGTGATGGCAATCCGATTGACACGCAAGTGGGATTCAAGGGGCACGCGCCGAACTGGAGCCTCTATTTCGCCGATACGCTAACGCTCTGGAAGAAAGTCAACGTGACGGTCTCCGGCCGCTACAATTATGATCGCGTTAACAATTATGATCTGCTCAGCCCGATCGCCGGGCCTGGCTCCCTAACGGGAAATTATGTATTCCAGCGCTTTAACCCAGCGGTCGGAATCACCTGGAACCTGATCCCGAGCTTGAATGCTTACGCGAGATTCGCGCAGGGCGGCCGCGCACCGACCTCGATCGAACTGGGTTGCGCCGATGCGAGCGCGCCTTGCAGCCTGCCAAATTCGCTCTCGTCCGATCCACCGCTCCAGCAGGTGGTCACTGACACTTGGGAAGTGGGATTGCGCGGCAAGCCGGAGATTCTGGGATTCCACAATCTGAGCTGGAACGTGGGCGCGTTCCGCGATGAAAACCACAACGACATTCTGTTTATTGCCGCGCCCGAACTAGGCACCGGATATTTCCAGAACTTCGCAAAGACCTTGCGCGAAGGCGTCGACGCGGACTTCGACGGGCGCATCGGGCCGGTCACTTGGGGTTTCGATTGGACCTTCCTCTCGGCGACCTATCAAAGCGTCGAGACGCTCGATGGATCGGCCAACAACACCAACGATATTGCGCTCCAGGGATACCCGGGGCTGGACGGAACGATCACGGTCCACCCGGGCAATCGTATCCCGCTCATTCCCAAGCACACCGGGAAAGCCTACGCGATTTGGCAGGCGACTCACAGGCTGATGTTTGAAATGAACGAAATCGTTGCGTCGAGTTCCTATGCGCGCGGTAACGAAAACAATGCCTATACCGCCGACGGCGCTGATTACCAGGGTCCGGGCGTCTCGCCCGGCTACGCGATCACGAATTTCCGCGCGCGCTATGATCTCAATCGCCACTTCTACTTGGCGCTTCAGATCGACAATCTTTTCAATCACGAATACTATACAGCCGCGTGGCTCTCGAACACTGTATTGACGGCGCAAGGCGCGTTTCAGTCCTTGCCGTTCCTGGCCTATGCCGATGGACCGTATGCCGGAAATGTGCCGTCCCAAAGCGTCACATTCTTCGCGCCCGGCCCGCCACGCCGGGCATGGGTGGAGTTGGGAGTGAAATTTTAGGCTCGGAAGTGCAATGCTGCGCGATGTTTTATTGGTCGGCGTTCTATCGGCAGCTTGCTGGCCAGCCAGTGCTTGCCAGTGCGAAGCATCGTTTGGTGTGTGTAAGGAAGTCCGCGTTAGCGATCTGGTCTTCATCGGCGAGGTTGAATCGATTCAACCTCTGTTTCTGAGCCGTTGGTACGGCACGAACCAATCCGCGATGGCGTCGCTTAATGAGGCCTTCCTTCGCGCCCAGGAGCATCTCTCCGCAAATTCCCTGCGTCAACTAAAAGATGCCTATCTCGCGACTTTCCCACAGTTGGATGAGCGGCAAAAGAAGTTGGTGGAAGCCGCCGATAGCGTCCAGCAGATGACTTCGTTTTTCGATTCTACACTCGATCGCGGCATGCGGGTCCACTTCCAAGTCAAGGCGTTTTATAAGCGAGAAGACGATGACGACGATGCCGCGAAGAAGGCCGGCAGCCAGCACGATAAAGATGACAAGAAAGGCGACGATGACGACAAGAATCGTCCGCAGTCTCTCGACGTTTGGACTGCGGCCGGAGATTGCGGCTACGACTTCCAACTCGGCGAAACCTATCTTGTCTATGCCAACGACGAAGAGGGCGCCGATTATGATTTCACTAGCACGTGTATGCGGACCAAGCGTTTGTCCGAGGCGGGCGAGGACCTGGGGTATCTCTATTTCTACAAAAGCCAGCCAGACGCGTCATCCAGGGTGGAAGGTTTTGCCACCCGCGACAGGAAGAGCCAATTGGCTATCGATGCCCTGCAGGAACCCGTGTCGATCGGATCGCCAGTGAGCGGAGTCATTCTCCAACTGCAGGCGGATCATCTCACACGCTATGCCGAATCGGACAGCAATGGGAGATTTTTGTTTGACGGCTTGCCCAACGGCAGCTATCAAATCTCCGCGTTCGCGCCCGGGTATCCGAAGACGAATCAGTCGCTGGCCGGTCCGCGGCGGCTGATCATTAAGGACAAGAGCTGCATCCGTCAGGTCTTTGTTTTGCCCAAGCCCGGCGGCTAACATAGGAGAATTCCATGTCGATGTCGAGCCGCTTTCCCCTCCGCGTCACACTTGCCGTTGCCTTTGGGCTCGCTGCCGCGTACGGCCAGACGCCGAGACAGGTCGACGACCAAGTGCTGCGCCAAGCTTCCGGGAGTAAGGAATGGCTAACGTATGGCGGCGATTACGCCGAAACGCACTACAGCCCGCTGAAGCAGATCGATGCTTCGAATGTCTCCCGGCTTGGGTTGGCGTGGTCTTGGGAAACCGAGTCGCCCATGGGCGGCCGCGTCGAAGGAACGCCTTTGGAGTCGAACGGCGTGCTTTACGGGAGCCTGGCGTGGGATGTTCTGTTCGCCGTTGATGCCCGTACGGGAAAAATGAAATGGCGCTGGGATCCGGAAATCGAGCGCAAACATATCTCGGAAATTTGTTGCGGGCCGGTGAATCGCGGCGTCGCGATTTACGACGGCAAGGTTTACGCCGGGCTTTTGGACGGAAGACTGGTGGCTCTGAATCAGCAAACCGGGAAGCCGGTCTGGCAAGTGCAGACCACGGACAATCCGGGCATGATTCTCACGTCGGCAGTTCGAGTGGTGAAGGGCAAAGTGATCGTCGGAACCAGCGGAGCCGAGCAGGCCGTGCGCGGCTACTTCTCTGCCTACGATGCCGAAACCGGCAAAATGGCCTGGCGCTTTTACACTGTGCCCGGCAATCCTTCGAAACCCTTCGAACATCCTGAGTTGGCGATGGCCGCCAAGACATGGACCGGTGAGTGGTGGAAGATGGGCGGTGGCGGAACGGTATGGGATTCGATGGCATACGATCCCGACGCCGACATTCTGTACATCGGGGTGGGCAACGGCGGGCCATGGGATCGCAATGTTCGCAGCCCGCAGGGCGGCGACAATTTGTTTCTCGGATCGATTGTCGCGGTGAAACCCGACACGGGGCGCATGGTCTGGTATTTCCAGGAAACGCCGGGAGACACGTGGGATTACACGTCCACGCAGCCGATGATCCTGGCCGATCTCATCATCAATGGCCGGTCGCGTAAGGTTCTGTTGCACGCGCCCAAGAATGGTTTCTTCTACGTTCTCGACCGCATCACCGGTGAGTTCATCTCCGGCGACAAGTACGTCAAACGCGTCACGTGGGCCGCAGGACTGGACAAGAACGGCCGGCCGATCGAAGCCGAAGGAGCGCGCTGGGCCACCGATGCGGTGCTACTCTCGCCCGGTCCCGGCGGCGCGCACAATTGGCAGCCGATGTCGTTCAATCCGGTCACCGGATTGGTTTACATTCCCGGCCAGGAAAGCAGCGGCGTATACACGCCCGATCCGAATTTCGTCTTCCGCTACGGTTATCCCAACCTTGCTATGGCGAATAACTTGAATGGACCGCGCACGCCCGACGGGCAAATGACCCCCGGCGCTGCTCCCCCGAAGCCACGGAAACCACCGAAGGAACCGGCGGGCGCCGAGAATCAGCCGAAAGCCACGGGCGGTTTTCTGCTTGCGTGGGACCCGGTGAATCGCAAGGAGCGATGGCGGATCAAGAATGGCGGAGGTTTTACAGGTGGTGGGACTCTGGCCACCGGTGGCAACCTGGTCTTTCATGGCGCGACAGCTTATAACGCGGAGACCGGCGAAAAACTCTGGGACGGCAATATCGGCGGTCTTCCGGTGACCCCCATAAGCTACATGCTGGACGGCAAGCAGTACGTGACTCTGCTGGGCCGCGTGTATCCAGGCAATCGCCTGTTTACTTTTGTTTTGGACGGCAAGGAGCCGATGCCGCCAGTGGCGTCGACCGCGACGCCCTCGTCGCAAAACTGAGCGTAGTGTATCTTCCGGCTGGGAACCGCCTCGTCGCTTCTTCGGTTGACAATGGGGAGGGAATTATGGAGTTATAGCACGCCGGGAAGGCGCCCGAGCGCGGGGAGGCCCCAAGTAATGATGCGATTGGCCCACGACATCAGCTTCGAGGATGTGGAAGAGCTGAGAAGGCGCTCAGTTTCGGAGCCAGCACCAGAGGCGGACGGGGCTTTCGAAGGTCTCTATGGGCTGCCGCGGAGATCGCGGGACGGCGCGGCATGAATCTGGTTCGCCGGTGTTTTGCGGTTCGACTCCGATAGCCAGAAGAAGTGGGTGGGCAAGGGAGCCCGCCAACATGGCTGGTCCTCGTTGAGCAGAAATATGAGCGCGGAAAACCAGTCACTCGCGACGTGATGAAAATGTTGGAAGCAGCCACACAATCTGTCGTGCGGCGTCCTGCATCTCGCGGCTTCGGACGTAAGCATGCGCGGACTGCTGAGGATCCAATTGTTCACTGAGGAATTCATGCAGAAAGTGCGGCTGATAGTGTGCGTAAACGCGCGCGCCGAACGTAAACAGATCGGATGCTACGTTCCGAAAGCGGTCGACGCCGCGTCGTTCCCACTCACGCACGAGATCTAATCCCTCGTCGGCGAGATCCGTTGCATCGTGGACGTCCGGCATGACCATTTCCTTTTCCGCCGGGACTGACAACCGGCGAGCGGCAATATGACAGAGCACGTGACGCGCTTTGAGGCCGGCCTCAGCTGCTGCGGTATCCTCACGTTCTTGCATCTTTACCAAAGCAAGCGCACGCCGCGCTGCGTCGCTCGCTGCGCGATCCGACAGTATTGTCGCCTCCGACGCTTGAATGTTCGCCAGGTTCATCCACACGACCGCGAGGAGATAGTCGCGTTCAGGCACCTCCATCGCCTTTGCGTGATCCAGGACCTCAATGGCGTCAACCAGGGCAGCGATGGCGTCCGCTGTCCTCGGCGAGTCCAGGGCGGTAAGGACCAGTGCCCGGTTCTGATGGGCAACCGCTAGACGTTTGCAAAAACGCGCGTCGTCGCCAAGCGGCAGGGGAAGCAGCAGCGCCAACGCTTCATCGTACGCTCGAAGCGCCAGCGCACGGTGTTCGGGGCCCAGACGCGATAGCGCCTCAGCGCGATTAAGCCAACAGGCGGCCAAGCCGTAGGCGTGAATAGGGACATTTGTCGGCAGCCGGCATCGCAATTCGAGCGCACCATCGAAATAGGGAAGCGCATCCAGGTAGTTGCCGGACTGCGTCAGACGGATGCCTTCCTGCATGAACATTGACGCCTGCGCGTCGATGGCTTCGATCTCCCGAGAGTCCAGAGTTCTGGCGGATGAGGTCACAGGTCCGCCCAGTAACGGATGATATTGTGGTAAATATTCGTGAGTTTGCGGACCTCGGCGTCATTGCGGCCCAGACGCGGGACCAGTGCCTGGATCGCGTTGTCCATGTCGAAGGTCATCCGCCGCGCAAGCGGGTCCTTGATCATGCTCTGCACCCAGAAGAAGGAGGAGATGCGCGCGCCCCTCGTAACTGGAGTGACCAGGTGCAAGCTTGTTGATGGGTAGAGGACGAGATGGCCTGCTGGCAGCTTGACTCGGTGGGAGCCATAGTAGTCCTCGACCACCAGTTCGCCGCCATCGTACTCCTCAGGCTCCGAAAGGTACAGGGTGACGGACAGATCGGTGCGGATGCGTAGGCCGGTAAGGCGGTCGCCCCGGATGCAGTTATCAACGTGCTCGCCGAAGAACTGCCCCGGGACGTACCGGTTGAACAGCGGCGGGAAGACATGCAGTGGCACCGCCGCCGAAACGAACAGGTTGTTGGTGGCAAGCGCACGGAGAATGCGCTCGCCGAGTTGCCGGGATGTTTTGCCGTCGGGCGGGAGCTGTTCGTTCTTCTTCACCTCCGACGATTGCGCTCCCGCCGTCGAGCGGCCATCCTCCCACTGTTCGGCGGCCATGATGCGGCGGAAATCCGCCACATCATCTTTGCTCAAGACATCGGGGATACGGATCAACATGCGTGGACCACCTACCGCTTATTAAAGTGAAAGATCAGGCTCAGATAGACCGCGCGGCCGGGAGCGACTTTAACGAATGGCTGCGCGCTCTGATAGAGGGAGTCGTAGTAGAGCTTGTTGGTGAGGTTCTGCCCGTAGAGCTTCAGACTCGCGAGTGCATTGATCTTGAACTCGGCGAAGGCGTCGAAGCGCCAATACGAGGGTATGAAAGTCGGGTTCGGGGTGCCGGGGTAGGCGATACCGCCGTTCGCAGCGAGCAGCGAGCCGCCCTCGATCTTCGACGCAAAGACGCTCTGCCCGCCGATCTCCAGCCGTCTCGTCAGCTGGTATCTGGTCAGGAGGTTGAACGACTGGGGTGCAATGTTGGCCAACTGCAGGCCTACGTTGGCGGGAACGATCGACTTGGTCACCTTGGGGTCCATCAGCACCAGACCGCCCAGTATGCTCCACCTGTTGGTGATCTTACCGGCCAGTTCGAAGTCCAATCCGTTGACGCGGTAGGCTGCTCCGGCGACGATCTGACCGCTCGTGTAGCCGGGCAGGTTGGCCGGTGCCGTTTCCCGTGCATTTGTCACGTCAGTCTTGAACGCAGCGGCGGTCGCCAGCAAGTGCTCTTGGAACAGTTCCCACTTCGTGCCAATCTCATAGGATCTGCTCTTCTGAGGTCCGAAGATTTGGGTCGCGTTTTGGGTGGCCGCAAGGCCGCCGTAGCTGCTCGACGTCGCATCCAGTTCGTCGCCAACGGGATCGGCCGCGGTGGCGTAGGCAAAGTAGAGGCTGCCAATCTTCACCGGCTTGACCACCAGGTTGCCGTTCCAGCTCGCGATGCCGTCGTTCGCTGACTGTGAACTCGTATTGTTCGCGGCGCTGATATGGTAGTCGTCGTACCGGATTCCGGCATTCAGGATGAGGAATTCGTGGTAGTTTGCCGTGTCCATCAGGTAGCCGGCGTTTGTGTCCACCTTATATTTGAGGGGATTTCCGGCCAGAGTAATGGGGTTCGACCCGTATATTTCATTCGGCGGATCGTAGATGCTAACGATGGGGGCTCCTGACGACGTAAAGGCGACAGGCCCCGTCGTGAGTTCGGACGTCAAGCCGCTATAGCCTTGGATGCTGATCCGTTCGTTGGAGAACTCGCCGCCGAGGATCGCTGTATGACGAATTTCGCCCGTGTCGAATTTGAATAGGACCTCGGGCTGATCGTTGATGACACTCACCGGTTCGTAACGGCTTTGCGCGTTGAGTTGGACGTAGCCTGAGAAGAACGTCAATGTCGAGGAATAGGGGGCGGTCGCACCGCTGGCACTCGGGTTCTCGGGGATCGTGCCGATGTAGTTCAGGAGGGAATGGCTCGCCCGGAACTTATTCTCGAGCGTGATATGGTCGTTGAGCCTCCACTCGGCGTCGAGCGTGCCGATATCCTGCGTCGCTTTAGTGAAGTCCCGATTGACGGCCCCGTAGAAGGTGTCCCGCGGCACGCCGCTTTCGGTGGCCGGCTCGCGTGTCACCTGGTCGGTCGGGACGCCAAAATCCGGAATGCCCCAAAGATAGCTATGGGAGTAGTTCGCCGTCAGCTTGAAGTTCTCCGTCGGGTGGTAGAGCACATTGCCGGCGGCGCCCCAGCGATTGTCAGTCGTATCCTTACGGCCGGCGATGTCGGCGTATTGGACCATGCCGTTGAAACGCACGTCCAGCACCGGGCTGATCTCCTTATTGACGTCGACAGTGCCACGCCTGGTAGAGTCGCCCAAGCCGCCCTCCACGCCGAAGTTATAGAAGTCGGTGTTCTGCGCTTCCTTGGTGACGACATTCAGCGCGCCGCCCGTCGTGCCCCGCCCGGCGAAGGCGGAAGCTGGCCCGCGCAGGATCTCGACCTGCTCGTCGTCGAAGTTCTCGCGGATGCTGACGCCGGGGTCCCGAACGCCGTCAACGAAGACGTCATTGCGGGCATCAAAGCCGCGGATGAAGAAGCGGTCACCGAAGGCGTTGCCGCCTTCGCCCGATCCCAAGGTGATACCCGCCGTCGACCGCAACACTTCACGAAGGGTGGTTGCATTCTTATCTTCGAGCGCCTCCTGGGTAAGGATCGTCTCCGTTCTCGCCGTATTCAGAACCGGCTCGGGGAACTTGTCTAAGGAAAGGCGATCAGCCTTGTAGGGCGCGTCCGGATCTGCATACGGGTCTGCACCCGGAGCATGCGCCGACACGTTGATGGATTCGTGTTGGGGACGAAGTTCGAAGGTCACAGCGTTCGGCGCGGTGACGCGGAACGTCACGCTGGTCCCTTTGAGCAGATGCTGGAGCGCGTCTTGAATCGTAAACGTCCCGGAGACACCGGGCGATGCGACGGCGCCAATCGAATCGGGGGCCAAGGTAAAAGTGATGCCGGCGGCACGCGCGAACTGCGCAAGCACCTCCGAAAGCTGTCCGGGCGCGATGTCAAAGCGCTGAGCCTGCGAGGACCGGTCACCCGGCGTCTTCGATATCGAACCGCTCGGCTGCGGCACACTTTGTGCACGCGCCACATTGATCGTCTTACTGCCTACGGCGGAACATGCAACGACAGTTCCGATCGCCGTCCATCGATACGCGATCGGCCAGCTATTCTCGCTATTCAGTTTCGCTTTCTTCTTGCCTGTCGTCCTGGTTTTGAACTTCATCCCCTTGTTCTCCCTCTATGGATTTCAGCGGTCCTCCCGCAAACATGTGGCGCGCGTATCCGTATTTCGCTTCCTATTGGCAAACAAATCTCACGATGTAGCGGACAAGATCACAGCTTGGTCCAGGAGACGCCTGCGCCCCTGGATGGCGACCTGACACTGACAAAAAGGAACATCAGCCCAGAAACGGACAATGGTGCATCTGCGACTGTGCAGCGCCTTCGCAAGAACTCTTCGCCCAGCCGCCAGAACATGGTCGCCGGTAGTAGCCCAAGCCATATCGGACCGCTTTGGTCCATATTAGGCAACTGGGCCAAGAGCTGTCAAGAACTTTCCGCAACTGATTTGCATAGTGGAGGGCAGACAGAGAAATGGTGTGACAGCAGGATCAATTTTCCAGGGCAGGTTGCCAGCTATCACACAGTATCTAAGACCTAAGCGGAACGCGTGGGTCCAACACCCTATCGCGAGATGATGCGGGCACTTGCTGGCAACCAAGTTGCAAATACCAGACCGAATGATATAGGACCGAAATGGTCTGATTTGTATCTGTGAACGTGCTCCAAGAGCTCTTTCGTGCTCAGGCTTCGTGTCTATAAGGGAGAAAAGCTGAAAAGTGACGTCAGAGGAAACATCAACCTTGATTATGGTGCGAACGATCTGCTGCGAATCCTACAAGCTTTGTGGCCGACGCTGTTCTTTGTGTCCTGGGCGCGTCGAAAACCAAGCCGCGATCCTTCGGTAAAAAGAAGCCATCGCGGCCGGAGAGCTGAGAAGAGGCACAAATCGGGAGTGTTCAGCGCATGATCCGACCCGAGAGCACACCCGATAGAAGCACTGCAAGTATTTACTATGAACGCATTGGTTGGTGTCTTCTCGGGCGAAGTTCACGTTGGCGGGCGTCAAGCCTCCCCTTCCACCTGAGTCCAACCCCTTAGCGATCGAGATCTGGTCCGTGGGATACGCCGCATTGACAGTAGCACGGTTCGGCCCGCCATTGCTGATTGATCGCAGTCAGGATCGGGACACGCGCCAATCATCATCTGTAATGCGATAATCGTGACTTGAAGCCTGCGCTTAAGCCTTTCGCGATCTTCCTTGCCTTATCTTCAGGAGTGACTTTCCTTGAAGCACAAGGCAACACTCCGCTGCGGCTAGAGCCTGGATATTTAAGTCCAGACCAGACGAAGGACGTAGAAAAGGTGGTGCCGCCTGCTCCGTCAAGTGGGGATCCTCGCTACCAGGCCGACATGTCGATCTTTCATGAGACACGTTCACTCGAGGGTTCTGCACGTTGGAAGCTGGCTCAGTCCGACAACGATTTGTCGATCGCCGGACAGCTCCGTGCGTTTCGATGCGCCTTACGGATGGATCTCACACCCGAGAACGCCCCCAAGCTGGCGCACCTGCTCTCCCGTGCCGACTCAGATGCCAACGCTGCCTCGAACACGATCAAGTTTCTCTATCGTCACAAACGCCCGTTCCAGGTCGCGCAGGGCGACGTTTGTCTGTCGCCAGAAGGAAAGATTGCGCTCGAAAAAAGCCCCGATTATCCCTCCGGACACACTACGCTGAGTTGGGAAACAGGATTGATCTTGGCTCAACTGGTTCCCAAATTCGCTGACGATATTCTGGCCCGAGCCCGCGCATTTGGACAGAGCCGCGTCGTCTGCGGCGTACATAACCTGAGTGCCGTTGAAGCAGGTTGGATGACCGCAAGCGCAGTTTTCGCGATGCAGGAAGCCACTCCCTTTTTCCTCTCCGATCTGGATGCGGCTCGAGGCGAACTCGACAGTTTACGCTCTTCGGCGAAGACGAATCTCCAGGGTTGCGACGCTGAGGCTCAGGCGCTGGCTAAGAGTTCGTACTGACCTGACCGCTATCGAGCTTTCGAGCCGTAGAAGTGCCCGGAACGTGGTTACGCCTGCCTTGCTCTTGGCGCGGCAACGCCTGGTCAGCAGCAGGCAGCGCAGGACTTGGCAAATTCGACGCGGTGTATTTCGCGGCGCTGAGGATACCACCGGTATCCGGGAGAACCGGCGGCTGAGCGCGCTTTTGGTGAAAGCGGAATGCCGAGGTCAAGTCTCCGAAGGTTTTGCGACGCCAGTCACTGATGTTCGGCTCTCGCACGCCAGTGAAAACTTCCAGGAATCGAAGAACGGAAGTGTGATCGAATTGCTCGCTACAGACCCAGCCTCCCGCAGTCCAAGGCGAGACGAGAATACAAGGAACGCGGAAGCCTGCCCCGATCGGAAGGCCGTGCACGAATTCTCGTGCCGTACCCGGAGGCGCTACCGGCGGAGGCAGGTGATCGAACAAACCGTCGTTTTCATCGTAGTCGAGGATGAAGACAGTCTTCGCCCACACATCGGAGTTTCCGGCAATTGCATCGAGTTTGCTGGCCACAAATGCGGCTCCATCGGCAGGCATATAGTCCGGATGCTCGGATTGATAGCTGGTGGGAATGATCCACGAAACAGCCGGCAATTTGTCGTGCATCGCGTCGTATTCGAACTGGCCTTCCGAGTGGACCTGAACGCCGCGCCTATGAAGCTCGGAACCCTTTGCCGCGTCCTGGAAGCGCCGGAAGTTCGATAGCATGTTGCAGCCGTAGCTGTCCTGCTGCTCGTAAACTTTCCAGGTTACTCCGGCTTGCTGGAGCCGTTCCGGATACGTGGTCCATGTATAACCGCCCTCTGGAGCCTTATTAACAAGGATGGGCCCGCCGTTTTCGCCATCCGGATCGATCGTGCCCGTCATCAGGTACATTCGATTGGGCCAGGTGGGTCCGAAAGCCGAGCAATGGTAAGCATCGCAAAGGGTGAACGCTTCGGCCAAGGCGAATTGAAAAGGAATGTCGGCTCTTTTGTAATAGCCCATGACATACGGGCCTTTGACTCCATCGGCCTTGCGATGTGCGGGCAGCCATCGATCCATACGACCGCCATTCCAAGCCTCGTGCTGCACTTCCCAAGCGTGACTGGTGGACGGAATCTTCTGAGCGCTGCTCGTGAGCGTGTCCAAGTGAAACGGCAGTAGATAGCCCGCGGGGTTTTCCGAATCAGGCTGGTAAAAGACGGATTTTCCGTTTGCGAGCTGGAGCGCATCCGGATCTCCGAACCCGCGGATACCGGCCATCGTTCCAAAATAATGGTCGAACGAACGATTTTCCTGCATCAGGATCACAACATGTTTGATATTTGCCAGAGAACCTGGCCGGGGAGTCTCTTGGGCCAACGCCTTGCGAACATTGGGAGGCATTAACGCTGCTGCCGCCGCAAGCTGCGCCATGCCCTTGAGAAGGCGGCGGCGGGTCACGGGAGTTTTGAAAAGCTCAGAGTTATATTCCATCGGCTAGCTCGAAGGGTAACCACCTATGGTAGCTGAACAAAGTTAGCGTTTCGTGAATTCGCTGTTCCAATTCGAGATTAGGCGGGAAACGTTTTGTTGCGCGGCTGAATCTATACCGACCGTAGCTCGGTCGGATCTACGCCATTTTGCTGGCGGGAAGCACGAGTAATGATTCGTTACAAGTTTGTGCCTCTTTTGCTGGCCGTTGGCTTTTGCGCCCAGGGGCAGGGACAACAAGATCAGTCAAATGGCGTCGACCCTACGATCCCGCCAGTCGAGCAAGCGCCGACTTCACAAACACCACAGTCACAGAGACGGCGGGTTGCAGCAGTGCGAAGCGGGGTTCGGCATTCAAAAGGTTCTTCGCAGTCCGAATCGCATCTGAAACGGCTCCACCGGGTGGAAAACGTCTGTGAATGCCCCATCGGCCGTGGGCGTTATCCGGGCTGTATAGGCGTAGTCGATGTCGTGATCCTTGCGGTTCAGCAAATTCAAAGCCTCGACGACAAAACTCCATTTCTTGGTGATTCGATAACGGACCTCGGCATTGAGCAGTACCGTCGAAGCAGAACGATAAATCCCGTCCGAAGTCAGATCCCGGGGGCCAAAGGCGCGCAGGCGCAAACTCGCCGAAAAGCGCTTGTAATCGTGCATCGTGGCGCCCGCTGAGGCCACTAACCCGACCGCTTCCGGTACGCGCTTGCCGCCGGGGCTGTTCGGCGCAGCGTCATCCGGGTCGATTTCGGTGAAATAGGCTCTGGAATCCGCAAAGTCAAAATCAAAAGCCCAATGTTCGAGGGGTGTGTAGTAGTTCGCCCATTCGATGCCGTAGCGGTTACTCGGCGACAAGGAAGCAACGGTGCCGCCGGTGTCGCCAGACTGCAGCAGTTCGGATTGACTGTGGAGATACCAGAGCGAAAACGTGCTTTGCAGATGTGGGGCGGCCGTCGTGCGCACGCCGACTTCCGACCCCTTGGTTTGGATTAGCGCCGGGATTCTCGACGTGGCCGTGGGAAATGGATTGTCCGGCGAAATCGGCTCCCCTCTTTGTGTTGCGCCGCGCGCGTCGTTGCTGTGAAAACTGAATCCGCCCTGCACATAGAACTCCGTCTTGGACCAGGGACCAAAAATCAAACTCGCTTTGGGCTCGGGCATGAACTGGGTGACCGAGCCGGAATTGGCGGCCGCAAAGTTGACCACCGGAGCGCCGGGCAATTCGGTGGCGGTATAGCTGGGCGTCAGGCTGGTGACGTTATCAAAAACTTCGTCGCCCCGGAAGGCGAGCACCGTGCGGAATTTTTCCGCCCACTGAATCTTGTTTTCCACATAGAAGCCGAACATCGTTTCGGTCAATCTGTTTACGTCCGTATCCGCCGGCAGGACCGCTGTCAGGTTCGGATCGGCGGAGCATGCCTCGATGGGTTCGTCATTGCAGGCGTTGCTATCGTTCTTGTCGGTGCGCACGCGATTTTCCGTGCGGTATAGCCCGTTGTGCACCCAATCGTTGCGGACCTGCAGGCCGAAGGTATTCTCCACCTTGCGGCCGAACCAATTGTTGAAAAGCGTATGACGCACGTCGACCCCAAGCACAAAGCGGCTGTCCTGCTGTTCGAACTGATCACCCTTGACGGGGTCATCCAGGTAATACGTGAAATCCGAAAACAGATTGAGGTAGTAATAGAAACCGTAGGCCATGATCTGCGTTCTGGAGTGATCGTTCTGGCGATGCCATTCCGCCTGCAGGCTATGACGCTGCGAATTGCCGCCGTCGGTTGGGTTTAGAGCGCCGAAGAAGCCAACCAGGGGCACGGCGGTGATCGGAATTTGGTCGCTCGAATACCAATTTCCGTGGTAAGCGTGGGCCGTGATGCTGAAGCCATTGGCTTCGTCGCCTTGGCTGTAGGTCAGGAGGCCGTTCAGCTTGGAATAATTATCCGAGTGCGTCCAGGGGCCGTCGTCGTGATAGAACTCTCCGCCGAAGAGCAAATTGCCCGAGCCGACCTTTTCCGATACACCGAAGACGGCCCGCTCGTAGCCATACATGCCGCCTTCGACCTGGAAAAAGTTCTCGGGCAGCGTCTTATAGAATTCCAGATGGGCTGACCCGGCTGAGCCATAATCGCCGACATCGGCATAATACGGACCCTTCTCGTAATTCACCCGCTGCACAAGCTCCGGGATGACGATGTTCATGTCCGCGTAGCCTTCGCCGTGCGCATGCGACGGCAGGTTCAACGGCATATCGTCGAGGAAGACGGCGAAATCTGTGCCGTGGTCGAGATTGAAGCCGCGCAGAAAATATTGATTGGCCTTGCCGCCGCCGGCGTGTTGGGTGATGATGACGCCGGGAACCGTCTCCAAAATTTCTCCCGAGCGAAGAATAGGACGATCTTCGAGTTCCTTTGCGCCAACTGTCCCCTGGGTGGCGGAATTCGCTATTCCGGTAAGGTCATCCGAGCGGCCCTGCACGTTTACGGTGGTGCTCACAGACCCCAGGGCCAAAGAGATGCGGAATGGGGCGGGCGCCTCGGCGCCTATCGAAACGGGAATTTCTTTGGTTTCAAAATCGGCGTGAGATACGACGAGTCGATAATTACCTGCCGAGAGTCCGGAGATTGTGAAAGAGCCATTCGTATCCGACTCGGTCGTTCGGAGTACGGTACGGTTTGCGCTTTGAACCTGCACGCCGGCCCCGGCGAGCGCGGCGCCGGAAGAATCGACGACAGTTCCCGATACAACCACGTCCGCGGCCCAGGCACACCACATGGTTGCGAAGAGGATGGAAGTGATGACGACCGGGCGTCGGGACATAGGCTCCTTTCATTGGTGCTACAGAAGTAAGAAACGTGCTACTGACCTAAAATGGTAGCACTACTTCTCAAAAGGTGTTACGCACCAGACGAGTGCTTGGGATTTTCGGCCCGTCGGACAGGAGCCCGAGATGAGTGAGTTGGCGCGCATTGGAATTGCGATTCCCGAAGAGCTATTGGAGGAATTCGACCGGCTGATCGAGCGGCGTGGGTATGCAACTCGGTCCGAAGCTGTTCGCGACCTTGTTCGCAAGGAGCTCGTAGACGAGATCGCGACGTCGCCGACTGCGGAGGTCTATGGGGCAGTGACATTGATCTACGATCATCATGCGCGGCTACTGCTGGATAAGCTCACCGATTTGCAGCATCAACACCACGAAGCCATCATGTCGAGCGTGCATGTTCACCTCGATCACGACAACTGCCTGGAAGTGATACTCGTGCGTGGGAAATCAGCGTCGGTTCGAAAGCTGGCAGACTCGCTCATCGCGATGAAGGGCGTCAAGCACGGCCGATTCATGCTCACGACATCTGGGCACGATTAGTCATGTGTCCAGTTCTATCCAACGTTGATTGAAACCGCGCGCCGAATGGGAACCTTTCGTGAGCAAGCCGCTGCGGTTCATAGCGCGAGCCTCCGGTCCTATATCTTCCACGGCAAGGTGGAGAGCTTGAACGCGGCCGAAGCTTCGCTCCGAGTGAATGACGACAAAGTGGAAGGTTGGATGGATGCGATGACTATGAACTATAAAGTTGACGATCCCGCGGTGTTCGACAAAGTCAAACCCGGCGATTCCATTACGGCCACCGTTTACGACGAGGATATGGTGCTGCACAAGGTGCGAGTGGTCGCCAACGACTCGAAAGCCAAGTAATGGTGTTTCCTTCAGTGATGAAATCCTCCAACGGTCCGGCAGTGACGAGAATGAAAGAACCTAAGTGCTGCCGCAAGAGCGCCTTACGCATTCAACAATTGGGGAAGTTGTCGCAGTCGTAGCCGCCGGTTAAGGAATCCTACGAATGGCGATCTTCCCGTCTTCTTCCCACGCGGCCACCGCTCCCTGGCCAACCGACGCAATGTCCGGAAACGATCCTTGGGGCGCGAGTTCCATGGGCTGGGCTTGTTTGGGAATCATGGCTCGGACCCCGGAAGGAGTGGACCAGATTGCGTACAATCCGTCGCGCCCGCTCGCTAGCGCCACGTCGATTCCTTGTGCGATGCGAGTTTCCGGCGCCCCCGGTGAAGCAAGGAAGAGATCGTGTTCGCGGCGCCATGCCGTCACCAAACGGCCATCCGCGTTAACAATTCCTCCGCCATCCATAGGACAAGCGTTGAGTTTCCAAGTACCCTCTCCCAGTTTCACAGGTTGTGAGAAACGGACGCCGTCGCGCGATCGCGCCAGATACATGTCCCTGCTTCCGCCCAGCCAGTTGCGCCACATCACAGCGACCTCACCCTGGGCGTCGAACACGAGCGAAGGATGACAGCATTCGCAAATGGTCCCGTCCGGCGATTTATAAATCAGAACGTTCTTCGACCAGCTGACGCCGTTGTCGCGGGACTGAGCGCCATATAGCTTGGTGCCGTGGCCGCCGCGATGATCCAGCCAGGCAGCGAACAAGCGCCCCTTGCCATCGGAGGCGAGGGTATGAAGCCCCTCGGTGGGCGCACCTGGAACATCGTTAATCGTCACGCCACTGGACCAGGTCTTGCCGTTGTCCACGGAACGCCACTCGATAAGGTCACCGTCCGACGGCAGGCCATGAGCATGCGGACCGCTGGCCGCCGTCTTTCCTGCTACGGCCGTGATGACAATCGCGCTACCGGAAAACACGATTCTGGGCCCGCGATGCCGGGTCAACGGGATAACGGCCGATTCGGCAACCTTTACTGGGTCGGAGAACGTCGCTCCCGAGTCGCGTGAGATCGCGAAGTAGATGGCGCTGCCTGCGCCGAACGCGAGCGCTACATCGGACCCACGAACGGCCATCTTCGGCTCCCGGGAAGGAACTTCCGGAGCGATAGGGCCCACATGGATCACGAGCAATGCGGCAAGAACCGGAATCATGCGTACCTCCTCCTAAACAGTAACGTTAAAATGCAAGGCGCACAGCCAGCTGGAACGATCTCGGATCATCCACGGCCGTGATTTGTTTGTATGTCGGTGAGGGATTCGTGGGATATGTTCCCGAGCCGAAAACTCCGTTCAGGGTCACGCCGTTCAGATGATTGGTGAGATTGAAGCCCTCGATCAGCGCTTCCATCCGTAAGCGTTCAGTAAGGTGGAAACTGCGGCTTAGGCGCGCGTTAAGGTTGAAGAAATCGAAGCCATGGCCCGCGTTGCGATTAATGAAAACTCCATTGATGGTCGGCCGGGCAGAGGTCCCTTGAACCGTATTGGCACCGGTCGTAATATTGAACGGTAGCGGCGAGTAATACTGCATCATCGCCGTAAGCTGGAAGCCGTGGATCAACCTCTCCCACGCCGTATTTCCAGGCGTCAGCGGCGTGTGAACGGTGCCGTCCCAGACCAGCCGATGGCGCTGGTCGTCGTCGGACCGTCCGTAGTCCTGCCAGATATTGAAATTGTTGATAGGTGCGCTGAAGAAAAATTCGCTCACGTCGTCGAGCGCCTTCGAATAGGTGTAGGAGACGCGGAAGTCCCCCCACGATACGGGGCGCTCGAGGAAGGAAACGTGGAAGCCGTTATAGTTCGAGTCTGCCGCCGAAGAGTATTGGCTGTCATTTCCGTAGGTCGGGTTCGGGCGGCATCCGTTGTTGTTCCCGGAAGCCGTGCAGGTGGGCACATTTTGATTGACCGAAATGATCAGGTGCAGGCCTCGCAGATGCTGGTAACCTACTTCGACCGTGGCGTTCTTTCCGAACTGGTGCTCAATTTCGAAATTACCCTGCTCGGCGTAGGCATTCTGCAGGTTGCGATCCATCGTGCTGAAGTTGAAGAGCACTCCAGGCGGAAGGGTTAGGGCCTGCAGAATGTTCGGGAACATCGGGGCACCGGTCTGCGTCGGTGAGAGACTGAGGCTGATTTGGCTCAGATCGACGGGATTGGTGGTGTTGTTGGCCGAAAGCAGCGCATTGGCCAGAGGGCGGAGCGGCACGCGGTCGTAGAACAATCCGTAACCCCCACGGATCACGGTTTTGCGGGAGCCAAACGGCGTCCAGGCGAAGCCGCCGCGCGGAGACACATTGTTGGTGTCGGTCGCGATGGTTTTCAGAAACTCCAGGTCGTAGCGGACGCCAACGTTCAGGGTTAGTTGAGGCGTTACGTGCCACTCGTCCTGGGCGTAGAACCCAGCGTTAGGATTGGTCTGGTTAACCACAGAGTTAGCGAAGGTCTGAGTGAAGCCGGAATTGTTATAGGTGCCAGCTAGAAAGTTAGCCAGCGACGAAAACGAATAGCTGCCTCGGAAGGTTCGTGGAAAGGTGATGGTGTCGTCGTTATAGAGATATTCAAAGCCAACGCGAATCGCGTGCGCGCCAGTTTGGTAGGCAATGCTGTCGGAAAACTCACCCAGCTTGTTCAACCGGCCTGTCGGCGAGCCGGATAGCGTGCCAAACGAAGCCACGCCCGAGATACTGACCGCCGGGCCGATCGGGTCCGACGGCGGCGCCTTCAAATTGCTGTACCAGTATTGGCCTCGGGTCTCGTTGACCAGGTTGGGTGCCAGGGTGACAATGTTGCTGACCGCGACAGATTGATCGTCGTCATGCAGATTGGCCGAGGCGCTGGGCGCGCTCAGTCCACCTGCACCGCGCGAGTTGATGGCATTCACATCGTAGAAGTTGTAGCGGACGCTGAATTGATCGCGCTCGCTGAACTGGTGATCCAGCTTGGCTAGGACGTTGCTGTTGTGCACCGGGTTCGGGTAAATGCCGGTGGAGATGAGCGGTCCGGGATATCCCACGGCGAGCAAGTGTGCGTTGATGACGGCCAAGTTCGCGGGCGTAATCGTGGTGAGGCCTGATTGGTTCAATTCGCGCTGTTCGAAATTCACGAAATAAAACGTCCTGTTGTGTACAATCGGGCCACCTACGCTCGCACCGTACTGTGCCTCGGTGATCGGGAGGGCGGTGTGGGAGAGCGCGTTGTCGGCATCCAGCCGCTGATTGCGGAAGTACAGGTAGCCATCGCCATGCACTGCGTTGCCGCCGCTGCGCGTCACCATATTGACGTAGCCGCCCAGTGCGCGGCCGAACTCCGCTTGGCCGCCGGAAGTGACTACTTGAAATTCCTGGATCACGTCGAGATCGTAGAAGGCGCCGGTGACACCCGCGGCGTCGTCGTTATTGGAAAAACCATCGACGATAAAGCTGTTCGAAAAATTCCGCTGGCTGCTGACCGAGATGCCCTGGCCGGGGACGGCAGATGTTTCCGCGAACAACTGATTGGCAGCTGTATTGGTGGGCGAGACTCCAGGAACCAGCAGCGCAACGTCCAGGAAATTGCGCCCATTCAAAGGAAGCTGGTTCACCTCGGCTTGCGACACCGTTCCGGCCACCTGGGTGCGGGCTGTTTCAAGAATCTCGGCTTGGCTGCTTACCGTCACGCCGGCGCTGGTAGACGCTACCACCAGTTGCACGGGCAATTCGAACGCTGATCCCGCAGAAAGCGTCAGCGTGCGAGTCGAATCGGCGAATCCTTGCTTGCTAATCTTGACGTCGTAGTTGCCGACCTTGAGATACGGAATTCGGAATCGTCCTTCGTTGTCGGTGGCAGCCGTGGTGGATAGATTTGTGTCGGTCTGGAGCGCGGTTATCTGCGCGCCATCGACCGCCGCTCCCGTCGGATCTGTTACACGGCCGCTGATGCTCGCATTATTGACGGATTCCTGGGCTATCAAAATTGTGGAACAAACGAGTGCCACCGCAATCGTGGTGGCTTGTGACACGAGTCGCAAAGTTTCCCCCTCAGGTGTTTGGATAAACAGAATACGGACTGCGTTTAGCCAAGCCTGAAAGGGGGGCCGCGCTTTCGAACGAGATCGGACGATTGGGAAAAGGCGAAAGACGGGATCGAGCTACAGACGGCCCAGCCGCCATTTTGATGCGGAGAACGAAGCCCAACCACCAACACCACAGCCTGAAGGTTAGTGAATGGAAGCTCGGCTTTTGGCCACGAAGCACACTTGGCGGGGGCGGCCGCGACAGGGCCGGAGAAATCCCTCATCCGCATGCTCATCGCGCAATGGTGTCGTCCGTTGCGGCGGCAGCACTCCGGCAGATTCTCCGCTGCGCCGGACGAAGCGAGCGGCGCGATCAGTGGAAAACTGAACGCCGCTAGAAGCAGCCAGCTAAGCGCGCGACAAATTAGAGGCATGTCCTCAGACCATGAAACCGCAACGAACAACCTGCTGTCGTGCGGCAAATTGTCGCACCCGGAGTAATGAGTTGTCGGACATTCACGGGTTTTCGTTGCAAAGAGCGTCTCGATAAATGAGGATCGAGCCCTTTACGGCGGGCGGAGCAACGTGCTCGAGCCGCGCCCTCCAATCCTCTTTTTCGCAATCCATTGACCGCGCGATGTCACTTCACAGGCTGGCGCTCGTCCCGAATGTCAGAGATCCAATAGTCCAGTCCTTGGACAAGAACAGTAGCGCTGATCTGCTCGCCGGGCATCAACTTTTGATACTCGTTGGTCTTCACGGGATACTCCATAGTCATCGCTCCCATCCAACCGTCAATCTTCTGCCCGTTGATAACCGCAGCATGGGTTTGAGGGTCTACGCTCACCACCCGTCCATGTAGTTCGTAACGCTTGATCGGAAGATTGCTCGTCTTTTCTTTGTGCTGGCAGGCTGAAAAGCTGATTACGCCAGCTAATAATATCGCTGCTAGAGGCGACTTCGGAAACCTCATTGGAATGTACCCGCCTTCCTTGAGATACGCGCTCGTTCGTTGGCTGCCAGATCCTGTGCGCGCGCTGTGTCCTCCGATGTCATTTCTTTTCCGATGCGATCTCTTAATGCCGCGCATTCGGAAATCTGTTCGCTGGCCACGTCCAGCCAAGCGTAAGCCCAAGCATAGTCCCGCGCCACGGCCTGCCCATTGGCATACATGAGCGCAAGATTGTTTTGAGCGACGGCATAACCTGATTCAGCCGCTTTTCGAAAGAGCTCAAATGCGCGTGCGAAGTCGCGTTTCACCGCGCGCCCCTGCAAATACATTGCGCCAAGGTTGCAGGTTGCTTCCCGATTACCTTGTGCTGCCGCCAAACTGTACCAGTGAATTGCTTCCAAATCATTTCGGCGCACGCCGCGACCGGTAGCGTATAACACGCCTAGATTGTTTTGTGCTTCCGCATCGCCTTGGAGAGCGGCCTTCCGATACCAGTAGGCCGCCAGTTTCAGATCGCGATTCACGCCGCGGCCCTGCTCGTAGAGATGAGCAAGATCATATTGCGCGGCACCGTGGCCTTTCTCAGCAGCGCTGCGGTAAAGCTTGGCGGCTTGTACGTCGTCTCGCGGAACACCGTCGCCTTCGGCGAACTGGACTCCGCGGTGATACTCCTTCTCCGCCTCCTTGGATCGCTGATCGGCTTGCTGAGAAGCCGTAACCGGTGCTGGAAGAGATTTCAGAGAGGGAACATCGGCCAAGGTGGCAAGCGGTGGAGCAAGAAGAAAAGGAGCTATCAATTGCAGGAATGTGCGACGCATTCGGAAGAGTATCCTCCACTATCAGACCTCAATTCCTCTGCCTTGTCCTGCGGCAAATTGTCGCATGCTTACTAACGAGGGGGTGGATATTTAGCCAGCTTTCGTTGCAGGGACCGGCGGTGGATCCCAAGAAGCCGCGACGCCTGCGATATGTTGCCTTCGCAATCGGCTATGACGCGCTGCATGTGCTCCCATTCCACTCTGGCAAGTGTAGGGACCGTGGTCGGCATTTCTTCCTGGTCATCGGATGGGGAGCTCAATTTGTCATATACCGCGAGGATCTCGTCAACATCCGCCGGTTTGCTCAAGTAGTGGTCGGCGCCCCTCTTCATCGCAGCAATGGCCGTAGGGATGCTTCCATAGCCGGTGAGCACAATGATGGTCATCGAGGAATCGATATTGCGCAGCTCCTCCACCAAGTCTAATCCGCCCATGCCAGGCATCCGTAGGTCTACCAGCACTAAATCCGGGCTGCGGTCCCGAGCCACTTTGAGGGCTTCATGGCCTGCTGCTGCTCCTTCGGTTTCCCATTTTCTCTTCGCCAGCGCAACGCACAGACGATGGCGGAACACTTCGTCATCGTCCACTACAAGCGCCAGCGGTACTTCTTCAGACAGCGACATGCACTTCTCCGGACGCAGAAAGCGGAAGTTCCAAAGTCGCCGTCGTTCCTTTGCCAGGCGCCGAATCGAACAGGACGCGTCCGCCCAGGCTTTCGGCAAAAGTGCGCACCAGAAATGTCCCAAGGCCCATGCCTTGGCCGGGTTCCTTGGTGGTGAAGAACGGCTCGGCAATGCGGCGCAGGACATTTGCCGGCATCCCCTGCCCCTGGTCGCGGACCGTGATCACCAAAAAGGAATCGCTCTGGCGCGCGGATATGACAACGGCATCCTGACCCGAGCTGGCGTCGAACGCATTTTGGACGAGCGCCACGAGCGACTGCAACACGGCGCTTGCCGGCAGAACCGCCGCCAGATCCTGGTCGGCCAGTTCAAGTTTGAGAAGCCCTCGCCGTGACTCGGAAAGCTGTTCCGGAACTAGCATCAGAAGATCGCGCAACAGGATACTGACCGGCGCTTCGCCCATGGGTTCGGCGCTCTGAGCGCTCATTCGTTCCAGGATCTTGTGACAGCGTTCCACTTCCGAGCGAATGAGCCGCGAATCCGCCAATACCGCATCATTCCCGGCAAGGGTTGCGGCATAGTGCTCCAGTTCTTTGGCGACGATTGCAATTGTCCCGAGAGGCGTGCCGAGCTCATGCGCGGCGCCCGCAGCGAGAGTTACCAAGGAAGCCAGTCGTTCGTTCTTTGCCACCTGCTCCTGCAATATCAAGACATCCTGTTCTCGTTTTCGCAGCGCGTCGGAAATCTTCCCAGTGAAGAATGTGATCAGACCTGCCGCGATGACAAAGGCGATCCACATTCCGATCAGGTGGGGAGCGAGGTCTTCGTCGGCATGGTGAAATGCGAACCTCACATCCGGTATGTGAATAAGGAACAACAATCCGAAGCCGGCCGTGGAGAGAATGCCGAGAATCCAGGTCCAGCCTCGCCGCAGCACTACTGCTGATAGCGTGATTTGCACCAGGTACAATAGGCTGAAGGGATTGCTCGCTCCACCCGTGGCTCCGAGCATCGCGGTGAGGCAAATGGTGTCCAGGCAAAAGAGCATGCCCAGGGTATCTTGGATCAGACGGGAGGGTAGGGCCCGGAAGCGGCTGAGCAGCCAATTGGTGGATAGAACAACCGCGAGCGGCAGCAGCGCCCATCCGAGCGGGAAATCCAAGTGCAGACCGTAGTACAGGCCTAAGACGACCACAATCTCGCCGGCAGCCATTCCATATCGAAGTCGTACCACCCACGGAAGCGCGAGGCTCGCGGCTGGAGGCTGGCTTGGCGGGGTCGGGATCATCTCTTTGCCATCCTACGCCAGTCAGCAGACTTGTGTCTGCGACAATTTGCCGCAGGGCAGCCAGCTTTCAAACATAGTTGCAGATGGGTCTGGCCAAGGACTGCGTTCGGCGGTGGACGGGGGCATGGGCGGATGGCGAGAAAAATCGGCGACCCAAACGTGCCCTTTCAGGGCGGCTGCACTTGAAAATGAAATCCCTCGTTGATTGGTCAGCGTCAAGCTGGGACAGTTCCATAAGACGGCAGGTCGCAGTGGCGCGAGCCGTGGACGCACCTCGCCGCGCTCCAAAGAGCCATGAACGCGAGTGCGACTCCCTGCGACGAGCAGGTCATTGCCATTCGAGATAGTCCATCGGAAGGGGCGAAATCGTGTTTATTTTCAGTTCAGCCAGTTGGGCAAGATGGCGCGCGCGCAACAGAAAGCGGACTACGGCCAGGAAGCCAATCCCCAAAGCTACGATTGGCGTAATGGTGAGAAATCGGAATCGATTCCCTCGTGGTTCGCGCAGAATGCGCTCACCGAACCGGGCGACCATATAGTCGACAATTTGCGACTCGGTCTGGCCGGATTCAACCTTTCGCGCAACCAACGCACGGAGTTGTTCTGCGACCTGCGAGTCATGAACCGCCAGATTCTCCCACCAACAACATGGAGAAACGAAGCGCGCCTCGATCTCGCGAATTTTTGTGTCAGGCTCCTGGCCCACGAGCGTAGTCGGCACTAGGACCACGATCAATGCCAACAACCAAGCGGCTGCGTACTGGCGACTTGGTGATATTGACCGGGTGCTCATGTAGTCGTCCAAAGCCACTGCCTTTTGTCCGTTAGACGGTGGGGCTGCACTTTTCTTCCCCGATTCAGTAGAATGCGACGATTTGCCGCAGATCGCGTGGATTAAATAGGGGAATTGTCATCGTCCGAATCTTGGCGGACCCGTTGCCCGTGAGCATGGGATTTGTTTTGCGATGCTTCCTCCCAGCTCTGCATTTCGCGTTGACTACCTCCCAACGGTCCGGCTGCGCTTCTGAAAGGGATTCTGATCCTTTTTCTTGTTGCTGACGGTCTTCCCTGGGCGAGCGTTTGGGCAAGTACGAGGCGGCCCTCCGGTTTTGATGCGCACATCCTCACGAACGTCTACAGCGCAACGCGGACCTCAACAGAAAAGTGCGATGACATTTTCTGCTGACTGGCCGTTCAACTCCACAAATGCGCTTACCTTGAAAATACGGGGACGTTTTCTTATCGGAAGGTGGCCCGAGGCGCTGCACCGTACGAAGAACCGCCCGACCGCGTTAACGGTATATACGCCGATGTGAACCTGACTCTGGGTTCGAGCCTACGCATTTAGCTGCAGACCTTTTAGTGACGCCTCTCGTTGAGCATGGACACTGAGACTTCTGAATCAGTAGCAAGGTGCGAAACCCAAACTAAATCTACCTCCCCGCCACACCTGTGTGCGGACTGTGTGCCTGCTTTCGCGCCGGAGGTATCCAATGGCTCGAAAAGCAGGGCAACTGATTTCACGCGGTGTGCGAACTTGGCTTGTTCGCGTATCGCTTGGACGTGATCCGGAGACTGGAACTAGGAAGTACCACAATAGAACCGTCCATGGCTCATTCCGTGAGGCGCAAAAGTATCTCAACGCTAAACTTCAAGAACGCGATATTGGCCGTCTTCCTCGCGCCGCCGCGATTAGACTCGATGACTATCTCGACCAGTGGTTGGCAACATCCGCAAAACCACGTTTGCGGCCGAAAAGCTATGTCGATTATGAAGGCCTATTGCGCCTCCACATTCGTCCAAGTCTTGGCGCCAGACCAATCGGGGCGATTACGCAGTTCGACCTTCAGAGCGTTTATGCACAGATGTTTAACCGTGGACTGTCGCCGCGAACGATAGAGTATACGAACGCCGTTTTGCAGTCCGCATTCCGCCAGGCGGTGCGCTGGAAAATGCTGGCCGACGATCCCTGTGTAGGCGTTGATCTTCCACGGTTGAAGAGGAGTGAAATGGAGGCCCTTAGCGTTGAAGAATGTAGGCGCTTCCTCGCGGTCGCGAGCGAATCCGAATGGTACGCGCTATTTGCACTCGCCCTGACAACCGGAATGAGGCCCAGCGAATATCTGGCGCTTAAGTGGAGCGACATCGACTGGCAGCGTGGCGCCGCAAGTGTCTGCCGGACGATCCAGAGTTCGAGGTCCGGGTGGACGTTCTACGATACAAAGCGCAAGCGGAGTCGTCGCGTTGTCAAACTCCAGAATTTCGTTCTGGAGGCTTTAGACGATCTCGGCAGCCAGCGTGATACGGAGCATGACCTCATCTTCCATAGCGGTGGACAGCCACTGAGACAACGAAAGATTAAGGTTGAATTCCGCAGGCTTCTGTCAGCCGCTGGCATAAGATCTATTCGCTTGTACGATCTTCGCCACACCGCCGCTACATTGGCCGTAGCGGCCGGCGTGTCCGTTAAGGTGATTTCAGAGCAGCTCGGTCACGCGAGCATTTCGTTCACGCTGGAGCGATATTCCCACGTGCTTCCCAGCATCCAGGACGAGGCTGCGGCCAAAGTGGAGCGCATGCTGATGGGCTGAGCTCGGTTTGCTCTGGCTCACAGAGGCTACATGGCTACCTGCCTAACGGGCCTCTTGCGCCATCTATCGAAATTGCGCCGAGGACACGAGAATCGGTGAAGCCTGCCGACTTATGAGGACTAATCGGCACCTCGTTCTGCCATCAGAGTTCTTCGGGTTGACCGTTTGAGAGCGCGGCCCTACCTGCTGCCATGATGACGGCACACACGGAACGAACAATCGGATCTTGGTGGAGCTTGCCTTTGAGAAGAAGCTGGCCGACGGCTGCTTGCGGCAAGGCCGGCTCAAACCAAAAGAATGAGCCAGGAAGCAAGACAAACAAAGCGGATCTCTTGGCTGCGCTAAAGGAGTCTTTCGCCGCATGCGACGTAACTTTTAATAAGACAACCGCTGAGAATTACTTGTCCAGCGTCCGAAGTTGCGGCGGTGAAACACCGCGCATCGCTGCACTCTATGGGAACATCGGCACGACCAGAAATGCTACGGCAACATCGTTGGATATTTGCGCGCCAAGAGCATCGAAGAGATGATGAAGCGTCGCACTGGCCACGAAAAATAAGCAACACTTGTGTGAGCTGCGTATGAACTCGGACTCCGTGCGGTGCCATGTTCGCGAAATTGAGTGGTCCCGCCCTGGAAGCTAAAAGCTAGTGGTCTCTCTGGTGCCGGGTACAGCGGAGCTCCAAGCACTTTCTCGGGACGCCGCCGCCACCAGAGCACGAACGCGCTGATACTCAGAACGATCAGACAGATTGCCGTGAACAGTCCGAGAAGCTGATTGGCAATTCCGAACAATTGTCCCTCGTGCGCAGCCACTCCGGTTTCCACCCACCGGTCGATCCATTGTTCCTGGCTGAAGTCCTCGCGCCTAATGATCGCGCCGGTTGAGTCCAATTGAACACTCGATCTGAGCGTCCGATTTTGCGCGTCGGACTTCGCAGTCCACAATCCGCCGGAAACAAGCGGCGGAGCAATGAGCACCGGCCAGGCAAGGTGCAAAGGCGCGACCTTGGCAACGATCGTATCGATTCCGGCATAAAACGAAGCTGCGTTTCCAGCGTTTCCAGGCGCATGCATTCCCGGCATGCCCATCGGATTCCGTGCGAGACGCGCGGCCAGCTCAGACGCGGAGCCGGAAGTCCAGTCCGGATTGCCAGATGTGTGCGTCAATGTTCGGATCTCCGCCAGATACTTTCCCCAATTGCTGGCCCAGGGAAGCCCGGTCATCGAAATCTCGGATACAACATTCCTCCGACTCCCTTTATGCCGCGAGGCCACCAGAGGTAGAGACCGGTGGCAATCATGATAATCGCCCAGGATGCTGCCAGCTGATCTTCGGCGTGAAGTCATAGCCAGCTCTAGAATTCGGGCCGCCCCTTGCCATCCGCCCTGATTCGAATTCGCGCTGTCGACGATGCCCTTGCTGCCTTCGATGGTGAAATTGCTATGCAATTCAACCATGGCGCCAGAGCGCGATCTGCGATTGGCTGTCATTGAGGAAGCGAGCCTTGGGGTATCAGTTCGAGACTCCTCAAACATACTCAAGTAAGGTCATGAACCCGTAGTCCATGTGCATTTGATTGTGGCAATGAAACAAAGTTAGTCCGGGGTCGTCGGCGATCAGGTCAACTTCTGTCTGAGTCATCGGCGCGACTACCACCACGTCCTTGAAGACTCCCGAAGTGGGTGTACCAGCGACCTTCGACAACTCGAAGTTATGGCGATGCAAGTGGATGGGGTGCGCTTCGTCGCTGCGGTTGTCAAACACCAGGCGATAGCGGCCATTTGCCTTAACTCGAATGTGATCCGCCTTGGGGAATGATTTGCCGTTGATGGTCCACTTGTCCACCCAGTGATGGCCGGCAAATTTCTTCTTGAAGACTAACGGCACGCGCTCGAACGGCGCCGATGCGATATCCGGCTTTCTCGGGTGTCCAAATGCCGTGTAGTCCCAAGGTTCATTGCCAGGAGGCAGCCAGCGAGGTGTACCGGATTGGCCGGCGTACTCGATCACAATGCCCATGCCGTTCTCCCGGGCCTGATCGCCGGTTTCGCCCAGAATCCAAACGCCCGGCTGGTTCATTTCCAGGATCGCGTCGATGCGCTCGGCGGGTCCGAGTTCGAGCACGCCGACAGTTTTGGGAACGGCTACCGGATTGCCGTCCATCGCAATCACGCGAAATTGATGCCCGGCGACAGCGATGCGGTGGTGCAAGGTGGCGCTCGCGTTTAAGATGCGCAACAAAACCCGCTGGCCTTGCTTTACGCGGATCGGGTCACCGTAGCCCAGGGCACGGCCGTTGATCGAGTAGTGCTCGTAAGCGACCTCGATGGAATCGCCGTCCGGCCCGGCGCTGGAGAAATACGGATTGAATTCCTTAAGCGCGAGGAACACTTCCTGGTCGTAATCGCCGGGCTCGTTGCGTGGTTCGATGCAGATGAATCCGAACTGTCCGGTATAGAGGGCGCGCTTCAGATTGCGCTCCGCCGTGACGTGGGAGTGATACCAGCGCGTGCCGCGCGGACGCGCCGTAAAGCTGTAGCGCGCAGAACCGTGAGCAGGAATCAGGGGTGTTCCCTCTTCGGAGGCTCCATCTACCGCGGAGGGTATCCACAAGCCGTGCCAGTGCGCGATGTCCGGCTGGTCCGAATCATTGATTACATCAATCGTGACCGGCTGACCCTCTTTCATCCGCAGCAGCGGCCCCGGGGCGATCCCGTTGTAAGCCAGCGTCCGTACGATCTTCTTCCGGGCAATTTCTATATCCGCGGGGGCAATGCGCAGAGTGAAATCCGCTTTGGATGCTTTCGGCGATGCGTCGGCGAAGGCTGACCGGCTGTGCCCCGTCATGAGCGCCGCTCCGCCGAGCGACGAGAGGAATTGCCGCCGGTCCATCTTTCTCAATGATAAACCCACAGAGTTATATGGTTGCCACCACGCGGATCTGGTGAATGAGTTGAATCAGCTCAGCCTCAGTCCCGGGCAACGGCCGGGCGGCCAGTTCCGGATAGGCTTTGCGGATTTCCAGCCCGACTTCGACCATCCAGGGAACCTTCAGATGCGCCAGATCCAGTGTGGCGCGATCGAGCATCACTTGGCCGATCGGCCCTTGGGCTGCAACGCAGCCGTCGCCGAGCACCCATGCTTCATTGGCCCACTCATAGGCCAGGTCCGTGTCGTGTGTGCTGATTACCAGCGTGGTTGCTTCTTCGTGGAGCTTCCTGAGCAGTGCGAGCATGGCGCGGATGCCCGCGAAATCGAGCCCGGCGGTCGGCTCGTCCAGGAGTATGATTCGCGGGCGCAACACAAGAACACCGGCGATGGCGACGCGCTTCTTCTCCCCAAGACTGAGCTCGTGGATCGGCCTCTCGGCCAGATGAGAGATGTTGAGGCCGGCAAGCGTTTCGTCGACCAGGGCTCGGGCTGCGTTCGATGCCATGCCATTGTTCAACGGCCCGAAGGCCACGTCCTGTTCAACCGTGGCGCCGAACAACTGATCGTCAGGGTCCTGAAGGACCATGCCGACTTCGCGGCGAAGCTTGTGAAGGCCCGAGCGCGAATAATCGATCGGCTCACCCAAAACGAAAAGCTTGCCTTCCTGCGGCCGCAGCGTGCCGTTCAGCAACAGCATCAGCGTGGATTTGCCGACGCCGTTCGATCCGAGCAGACAGACGCGTTCCGGTTTGTCCAAGGAGAAATTGAGGTCGTGCAGCGCCCACTTGGTTGCGCCGTATGCGAAGGAGACATTGCGTGCTTCCAGGATCGAGCTCACAGTGTCCCTTTCCACAGTGCAAAGCCAGAAATCAGGAGCCCCACTTGCACCGCGATTGTCCCACCGATAAATGCCAAAGAAACGCCGCGTTCCGGCGCCAACACCCAGAGGCGGCCTTCGTAACCGCGCGACTCGATGCCGTTTTCCAAGCGCCGGAATCGATCGATGCATCGGATAAACAGGCCGCTCGCGAGCATCGAAAGGGCCCGCATGCGGCTGCGGTAGTCGGCGCGGCCGAGGCGCCAGGATTGAGCCCGGCGCATTTCGCGCAGCGTTGTGGCGGTCACAAACAGGAAGTGATAGATCATGAGTGCAAGATCGATCAGGACGTTGGGAATGCCCATGCGCCCGAAAACCGGGATCAACTCCATCAACGGCGTGGTCCAACCGATAAACGCGAGGCAGCAGATCGCCGCGACGGATCTCAACAGCAGGCCAACGGCCAGCGGCAGGCTGCTCCAATCCATGGTGACGGCGAACCCCGCCGTCGGGCCGCCGATCTGAATCAGTATGCCGACGGCTGTCAGGATCGCGAACGATACTGGAATCGACAGCACGGTCAGCCAACTCGAGAGCGGAATCCTGGCGCCGGCGATAGCTGCCGCCGAGACGATCAGTGTAATTAGGATTGCACCCGGCGTGGGTGGGACCAGCAGCGTCACCACCAGAAATCCGCCGCCGAACAGCACTTTCTCCCAAGGATTGCGATTTCTCCAATGATTGGTAAAGGCGATGTCGCTCAGGTGCGGGTGCAGATGCATGTGGCGACTCACGCGCTCGCCGGTCTGCTGCCGCGCTTTTCGGAGGCTGTAGAGCGCCCAGGCGAGAATGCCCACGCCGGCCGCGCCCTGGAAACCGAACAGGATGGTCTCCGCCCCCGGTCCCGGCGTCCAGAACGGCGTCGCGATCGGGCGATAGCCGGGACGGAGGATTTTGATGGCCCGCTCGGCCTGGTCGTCACTCCCTATGGGACTTGAGTTGCGGTTCGCGAACGCGATGGCGAGCACGAGCCCGGCAAGCAGCGCGATGGCCGCCATGGCGCGGGCCCCAGTGCTATGCCCCTGATTCGTAGAATGTTCGGTGCCCTGGAGTGCCGCCATTTGGGTGCTGGACAACGCTCCCAGGAGCGCAACTGTCAGGATTCCTTCGGCAATGGAGATGGGGATCTGTGTGATGAAGAAGATTCCCGTGAATTTCAAAAACGAAGCCAGAAATCCGCCGTGCGCCGAGGGATAAGCCACCGCCAACTGGCACGCCGTGGTGATATACGTGGCGAGGTCGCCTACCACGGTAGCGACGAAGATCCCGAACCCGGGCTTCCGATTCCGCCGGAGGGTGAGCCGCAGGAATAACCAAGTGACCCAGGGTCCCACGATACCCAGGGAGAACAGGTTGGCGCCGAGTGTAGTCAATCCGCCGTGCGCCAACAGCAAGGCTTGAAAGATGAGCGTGATCAACGCCAGCGCCGGCATCACCTCCGGCCCGAATAGGTAAGTGCCGACGGCCACTCCGGTAGGATGCGACGAGCTGCCGGTGACCGAGGGCATCCGCAGCGAACTCAGGGTGAACAGGAACGCCGCGGATGCCGCCAGCAACACACGGTTTTCGCGTTTGGCCTCCATTTGCTTGGCGACCGTGCGCACGCTCAGCACAGTAGGCGGGAGCGCTGCGACTGCCCAACCAATGCAGTGCGAAAGTGGCAGGAACCCTTCCGATATATGCATGCCGTTAGTCCGCGTTTCGTGAGAGACGCGGCAGCAAACGAGCTGAGTTGCCAATGAACAACAGCTCGGAGGTAACGTGGATCAGAGCTGCGAATACGGGATTCAGCATGCCCAGCGCTGCGAGCAGCACGCCCGCGCCATCCACTAACAACGTCCCCGCGAAATTCGCATAAATGATGTTGCGGCAGCGGCGGGCTATTTTCAGCACCTCCGCGAATCGCAACAGGTTGTTGCCGAGGAGAACGGCCGATGCGCTTTCACGAGCGACGTCGGTTCCGGAGCCCATGGCCACGCCGACGTCGGCCTCGAGCAACGCCGGGGCATCGTTGACGCCGTCGCCCAGCATGACGACATAGTTGCCCTTGAGTTGGATGTCGCGGACCCAGCTCACCTTTTCTTCGGGAAGCAGTTGGGACCGGACCTCGTCCACTCCCAGTTTCCGGCCGATGGCGTCGCCGATCTCCTTACGGTCGCCGGTCAGCAGCACCGTCCGGCAGCCCATGGATTTGAATTCGCGCATTGCGGCCGCGGCTTCCTGGCGCACGACGTCTACTATCTGGATCTCCCCGATGAACTGCCCATTGGATGCGACCAACACTTCGGAGAATTCCCGGACCTGATCACTCAGCGGCGGAACGGCAACTGCTTCGTCTTCCATGAGCGCTTGCGTTCCGACAATCGTGCGTGCGCCGGCGACCTGGGAAACGATGCCTTTGCCCGGCAAATATTGAAAGGTTTCGGGGTCGGCGACATCGAGCGACATCTTCATGGCTTGTTTAACGATCGCCTTTCCGAGGGGATGCTCGGAAAAGCGCTCGGCAGAAGCCGCAAGCCGGAGCACGTCTGCCGGTGTGAATCCATCCGCCGCTTGAACGTTGAATACTTCTGTGGTGCCGAGTGTGACAGTCCCGGTTTTGTCGAGCACCACGACATTCACATTACTAAGGCCTTCCAAATACCGGCCGCCTTTGATGATCACGCCTTTCTGCGCGGCGCGGCCGATGGCGCCGAGAATTGCGAGCGGCGTTCCGGCTGCGATGCCGCACGCGCCCGCCACGACAATCACTGAGATGGTAGATCGCGCGTCGCGCGTGATCAAGAATGTGAGCGCCGCGCAGGCTAAAGCGAAATACACGAGGTAGCCCGCTAGCCGGTCGGCGATCTTCTCAATGGGAGCGCGCGACCGCTCGGCCCGCTCCACCAGTTCGATGATTCGTCCGAATGCGGTGTCGTGCCCCACCTTGTCGGTCCGGATCTCAAGAACCCCGGATTGGTTCATGGTTCCGGCGAAGGCGTGGCTACCGGCAAACTTCTCCACCGGCATCGACTCTCCGGTGATGTTGGCCTGATCTACAAAGGAATGACCGTTGACCACCACGCCGTCCACAGGAATGTGGCCGCCGGGCCGCACCAGCACCACGTCGCCAACCTGCACGCCGGAGAGGTGCCGATCGCTTACCTGACCATCGGCGCGCACTTCGACGTTCTGCGGCAGTAAATCCAGCAGTTCCTGGATGGCGCCCCGGCCGCGGCCGACCGTCATTCCTTCGATGATTTCGGCGATGAGGACGAATACGGTGATGAGCAGAGCGGTGAAGAATTCGCCAATGGCCGATGCCGCGACCAGAGCGATCGTCATGGAGAGTTCCATAGTCATGCGGCCCTTGAAGAGGTCGGCAAACGCTTCTTTGAAGATGGGGAATCCTCCGATCAGGATTCCCGCAAGGGCGAGGAAGTCCACGCCATGGTAGCGGGGCACGACCCGGAACCAGACCGCGACGATCACAAGCGCGACGAAGCCGACTCGCAGCCAGTCCCTCCCGTGTTCTTCGTGCTCGTCAGCTTCGCCGTGATAACCGGCGCGACCCGATTCATCGCCGCCGGGCAGAGTCGTGAAGTGCTCCTCCGCAGGCCGGCCTTCTATAGCCTCTACATGCACATCTGACATGGCGGACCTCCCAGGCTAACGGTTGAAGATTTGCCTACGCGTGGGCGTGATGCTTATGCTCGACCGCCAGTTCCCGATGGATCTTCGCCAAGCTCCGCATCGCTTCGGCGGCCTCGCGCGAATGCGCCGCGTAGTGGCGCGCTTCACCGGCGAGCCTGGGTTCCTTGGCTTCGTAAGAGCCGGCGAGTTCCTCGTGGAGCTTGGCGTCGCTCTCGTGTTCGATGGCATGTTCCGTGAAATGCTCCGCCAGTTTGAGGTGGTCGTCGCCCGTGGTATGGGACTGAGCAACTTTCTTGAATTCAGCTTCTGATAATTTCATTTCCTTGTCCTCTCTTTTGCGTTCGAATCGCCGCTGAGCCGTCAACCTACCGGCTCTTTCCCGGCAGTCAGCGCAGGTGCGTTGCCGCAGGGCGATCGAAAGTAACTAATTGACAACACGAGGTCAAGTCAAGTCGCGACTGAAGGGAGGTTGTGGCAGGTCTCACGGGTGTGCGTGATTTGACCCACCATAAACCGATCCTGCGTTCATCTACTTCTTTCCGCCGAACCGCCGGCCGAGAATCATCTTCACCATCAGGTGATCCGTTCCGCGCGTGACGCCTACGCCCACGCCAAAGTTGAACTCCCATTTGGGTGACAAATTCAAATCGACGGCCGGTACGATCTGCTGCTCCTGCTCATAGATCGGATCGAAGTTCCCTAACGGCCCGAGGCTGCCGTAGTATTCCAATCCCGCGTTGATTTTGGGCGTGAAATCGTACCCGGCTTTGAAGTTTGGCGAGAAGACCACGCCCTGGCTCACGCTGGGACCGTGAAAGCTGCGGTCGAGAACAGGGTTAAACGCCAAATACCAGCGTCCGAGCTGTTTGTCGATAATAGGCCGTATCTCTAACGTCCAGGTGTCAGGAGAAAAGACATAGCGCTGATAGCCGAACTCCAGCGAAACGCTTGCGCCTACCGGCCAGTGCCACGACTCGGGAATCCGTGCACGCGGCCGGATGTGATCGCCCACCCACTGCCAGCCTCCCTGATTGGGATTGGCGCTCGTGAAGATGTAAAATCCGGTCTCGAACCAGTTGGTGATGCCCTCCGTGATTTCGACCGTCTCGTGCAACTGGTGTTCGGTTCCAAAGACGCCATCCGTGACGCCCTTGCTGCCTTCGATGGTGAAGTTGCTGTGCAACTCGACCATGATGGTGCCGGGCTCCTGCGTCTCGGACGGATAGGTTTGGATTTCGTAGTTTCCTTGAGCCCGTGCCAAAGTGAACGACGCAAGAAAAAGGACCACGCAAACGGCAATATTCTTCCCTGGGCTCGCTGGCAACTGCTTGGCTCTCGGTAGCACCAGGCGAAGGGAGATAGGAAGATAAGAACCTGGCTGACGAGGTCTGGCGATCACTTCACGTCCTGAATCGTCAGTTCGTCTGCGTTGCCGTCCGAGTACATCTTCGCACTTTCGTAGAAACCCGCTGTAGTCAGATGGATATCCACTGGCTTCTTGCCTTTGTTCTCCCAGAACCAGCCGTGGATTCCGGTAGTCGGAGCGGTGAATGCTCCGTACGAGTGATCCGCCCCCACCTTGTCGTTGAGCTCATAGCTTTCGAAATAGTCCTTGTTCGGCTTGTTGTCGGGCTCGCCGTGAAACTCGAATGCGACCTTGCCGTTCGCCTTCCACGAGTACACCATGCCCGCGCCCTTCTGCATGTGGTACTTGATCTCCACCCCTTCCCCAGGCATGAGCGAGAGGTCCTCGCTATCCACTTTGTAAGTTGCCGGTTGCGCCGTGTAAATCCCGGCCGGCGCGGCGGTGGGCCGGGCACCGACGGCAGCATTCGGTTCGGGCTTCGATTCCGTGGCCTTCGCGAGATCGGTCAAGTGGAGTAGCTTGCCCGTCTTCAGGGGATCAATTCCGTACTCGGCGGGTAGCACGGCGGTAAAGAGAATCACCACCGCCACAGCGAACGCAATGGCCGTCGCCCTCGCGATGGCTTTTCTCGACGGCGGCTGAACCCGCTCAGCCTGTTCTTGTTCGACCATATAATCCGTTAGGCGGCTGCAAAATAGCCGGTGATCTGATATCCCACCAAAAGAAATCCAACCGTCATCAGCGCCGTATTCGTTGCGAACGCGTCCCGCAGGAAACTGCCGCGCGTACGCCACACGCTCAGCGCAATCAGTACAGCCGTCAGCGCCAGCACCTGCCCGATTTCCACTCCCACATTGAAGCTGATGATGTTCGTCACCAGGCCGTTCTTGGACAGATCCAGTTCCTGAAGCTTGGTCGCCAGGCCAAACCCATGGAACAAGCCAAAGATCAGCACGGCGACCTTGGTGTTCGGCTCGAATCCCAAAAACCTTCGGAAACCATCCATATTGTCAAACGCTTTGTAGACCACCGAAAATCCGATGATCGCATCGATCGCGTAGGGGTTGGCGTGAATACCTCCCAGGACGCCGCCGAGCAGCGTGATGCTGTGACCTAGCGTGAAGAGACTGACGTACGTAACGATGTCTTTGAGCCGGTATAAGAAAAACACGACTCCCACCAGGAATGCGATGTGATCGTACCCTGTCACCATATGTTTCGCGCCCAGGTAGACGAAGGCCGGTATCGCCGCGCCGTGATTGGATTCGACGAAAGAAGCGTCCCGCTTTGAGACGTTGTGCGCGCTCGCGCCGGTGGGAAACACGAGCAGCGAGACAACTAAGAATATTGCCGTGAGCGCCGCCACACGGATGAAGAGGTGTTTTACTTGCATCGGTCCGCCAGATCCGCTTTCTCGCGCCACTTGTCGTGACAATTCGAGCATGCCGTGCTGAGGTCTCCGGCCGCCATTACAATATTGTCCATATTCTTGGACTGCGCCGCTTTGTAGGATTCAAGACTCGCTTCCCGCAGGCCTTGCACGAATTTCGGCCAATCCGGATTGTTGATTGGAACCGGAAGCCCGTTCGCGCATTTGCGCCCTGGAAGAATCAGAAGATTGGCGGCTTCCGATAGAGCCCTGGCGCTGTTTTCCACGGCGGTCCAGCCCCCGTAGGTGCTCGCAAGCGGATTCGGCGATAGCGAGGGGTCCTTTGCCGGCGGAACCTTGGCGGGATCGTCTTCCTGGGCGAAAAAGATGACATTGGAGTTGGGGAAAAGGATACCGCGCATGAGCTGCCGCAAGTCCGCAACAACCTCAGGCTTCTTGGCTGCCGCCGCTGTTGGCTTGGCCGCTTTGGGTGCGGCTGGCGCCGGCGGTTGCGCTTGGGAAAATCCAGCCACCATCAGGACCAGCGCTGTTCGAATAACACAGTTCCAGGATCGGATAGACATAGTCTTGGGTTCGCCTGTTCCTTATTGTTGAAGCGTGTCGCTTTCGTATGACGACTTGGTGGACCTCCACAGCGGCGGGCTGGGGCGGGTAAAAAAATCCCTCATCCACCTGCTCTTTCCACCGGTATTTGGTCCCTTCCGGGTCCGCCCATGCATCGCTGGACGCGCCTTTCGTTTTCCAGCGCGGCCACAGTCTCGTTGCTCTTCCATTAGACGCTCTCCTCAGACACTGAAGCGTATCATCGAGTCGTCGACCTTCCGCCTAAACCGCAGTCATCAGATGGTCAGTGACCGGTCACTCACCATGCACATTTTCGAGATTTCAAGCAGTTCGCTCCACTGCCCTCAGTCGTGTTTTCGTCCGAATTCAATTTCGAACCGAGATTTGAGCACAACTTCTTTGCTGCCACCTGTTGTGCCAAAACCCACACCAAAGCTCCACGTCAACCGTTCGCCGATCTTCCAGTCCGCGCCGGGGAAAACCAGGTGGGTCTGATTGGCTAGGGGCGAAAGGCTCCCAAGTTGTCCGAGCGCGGAGTAGTACTCGATGCTAGGCGTAAGTGTCTTGCATGCTTGCCAGCCCAGCCTTGCCGAGGGTTCCAGACCCCAGCCCAATTCCGTGCCGGGTCCATGAAGCGCACGGTCGAAAACGATGTTTCCGTCCATCTGAAGCCGGCCGACGTGCTTCTCTATGATGCCGCGCAGCTCCACCTGGCGCCTGTCCTGGTCGAAGAGAGGCCGCTTGAAAGAAAACTCCGCCACAAACCCGAGATTCAAGGGCAAGCCCCAGGATTTGGGTGCATAAAAGTGAGGGAGAACTCGAAACCCGGCATATTGGATGCCCAGGCCTGGAACCAGTGCACTCAACACCACCAGGCCTGCGCGCACTTGATTGGTGAGACCGGCGGTCCATTCGGAGCTGACATGCAACTGGTCCTGCTGGGCGGCAACCGGCCCATCAAACTTTGTGGCGCCATCCACCACGTAGTTCACGTGCGATTCGTACGTGTAGGCTCCCAGCGGAAGGGGCTCATATTCAAACACTTGAATCTCAAACGGGTCTTGCGCGTAAGCGACCACACCAATAGACAGCAATAGCCATCGGCTCCAAAACATAGGACCTCCTGAATCGTGGACTTGGGGCTGAGTGCGCGATTAGTTGCGAGGAGGGTGGTCGAAGCGCGGCCGGGGCTTTTCGGTTAGGGAAGGAATCGGCTCTGGCGCAACCCTTTCGATGAGGGTCGTAATGAAAGTCTCGGTATGCCCGGGGAACCCGACATGGAGCGAACAACAACCGCAATCGTGGCAGGAGCAGTCCGAACCACTCGGCACCGCGGAACCGGCGTAGTGATCGTGATAATCCTGAGCCATGCACACGGCCATCTGCGTACAGATGGCCAGTAGCACCAGGAGGGCGAGCCAGCGGAGTTTAGAACGCATTTCCGATACAGGACAGCATGGCCACGAGCACCACGGTCGGGCCTAGAAGCGGAACTTGGCCGCCAACTGAACCAGCCTGGGTGGGGCCGCACTCACCACGTACCCGAAGTTCGGATCTTCCACCTGGCCGTCCACTGATGCCGGACCATAAAACTGCGCATGGTTGAACACGTTGAAGGCTTCGATGCGGATATCCAGCGACATTGACTCCGTGATACGAGTCAATTTACTGAGTTGCACATCGAAATTCTCAATCCCGGGGCCCTGGAACATACGCCGCGCCGCATTGCCCAAGACTCCCAGAGGCTCCGGGCTGAAGAGACTGGTGTTGAAGTCTGGCTTGCCGTTTCGCGGATTGTTGTTGATCTGGAGTGGACCTGAAGTCACCTCAGGGGTATCGAGCAGTTGATTGTTGACCCCGTTGCCGAGCGTTCCCAAAAGGGAATTGTCGGAATCGTCGTACAGCGTGATAGGGAGGCCGGTGGCAAAGCGGCTGGTGCCCGATAGACTCCACCCTTCGGTGAGACGGCCCCGCCCGAAATACCGGTCGAACGGCAATGCGTAGGTATATGTGATCACCAGATTCTGCGGAATATTCCACGAAGAGATCACGCGCGTCGCATTATAGTTGAACGGATTGAGCTGCTCGCCAAGGTTCGAGGCATCGTCGATCGACTTGGACCAGGTATAGCCGACCAACAGATTGCCGCGCCTGCCCGCGTTCAGGCGGAAAGTCACGTCGAGAGCGTTGTAGTTGGAATTGCCGATGGTCTGCTGGGCGGTCGTGGCCCCATACTGGCCGTACAGTGCCGGGTACGAGCCCAGGCCCAAATTTCGCGTGCCTTGGTAAACCTGGCCTGATGCAGACGTGTAAGCGGAATCTTCACCATATGGCCCACACGTAGCGCTGCCAGGCGCGACTTCATTGGGCTGGCTGAGACTCAGGCACAGGCCTGGATTCCCCGGGTTCGTCGGCAAGAGCACCAGAATGTGGTGCCCTTGATTTCCTACGTAACTGACCGTCAGCAGTGCATTTTGGCCGAACTGCCGCTGGATGGACAGCATGTAATTCTCGGTGTAAGGGACACTATCGCGGGAGTAAAAGTAGGGAGCCGCGCTGATCGGTATTACGGAAGCGAAGTTGAATCCAGTGTACGGGTTCTGTTGCGAGACACCGTGCGGCGGGAAGGTAAACGGGTACGGATCGGTTTGCACCGCTCCGTTGCTGGAGTTGATGAAGGGCGCTGCAAATTCGGGCGGCGCGGGACTCAGATAGTTATATCCGAAGGGAGGGATGCCATACATGATGCCCGCATCTATCCCTTGAAACGCGGTGTAGAAGATTCCATAACTGGCCCGGATGCTGCTCTTCCCGTTCTCGCCGAAGATCTTCTTCAAAATCCCATTTTCAAAGTTCGGCGAATAAGCCGCGCCGATTCGTGGAGCAAAATTCTTATACTTTGCGGGCGATATCGTGGAGGGAATTCCGGGATCGCCAGGAACCACCAATCCGGGGGGTGCATTGGGATACAGAACGGACTGCTCGCCCGGAATCACGGTTTGGATGTCGCCGTATTTTTCCGACCATGGCTCGATCAGCTCCCACCGCAGGCCGTAGTTCAGAGTTAAGTTCGGCCGTGCTCTCCAGCTATCCTCCACGAACGCCGCGCCGTAATGATTCCTCAGGTAAAAGTGCTGGCCGGTAGTCTGGGTGAAGTTGCTCGGAGTGCCTAACAGGAAGTCGGCAAAGGCATTGCCGGTCTGAGTCCCAAGGAAGCTAAAAGTCCCATTGAAAGTGCCGTTGGGATTCTCGTTGACTTGATCGTTGTGGAACTCGCCGCCGAACTTCAGGGTGTGATTCCCGATGACTTTCGAGATCGAGTCGCTGAAATATAGCGTGTTGTTCCACTGGTCGGCATTGGTAATCGGTACCCCCATCACGAAAGAGGGAAAAACAAGATTCTCCACGCCTTCAAACTGGGGCGCCTGCAACACGATGCCTCCATTTTGAGGTCCTTGGACAAAGCCCTGCGAAGCAAGAGTCACTCCGGCGCCCCCATGAGGTTGTCCAATATTGTTGACGTTCCGCAGGAAACCCACGTGAAATTCGTTGACCGTGGTGGGCCCCAGGATCTTGGTGTAGCCAAGGGTAATTTCCTGAGCTTGGCCGATGGTGAGGGCGTCAAAGCCGGGAACGCTTGCCCCGCCCTGACCGCCCGGATACGGATTGTCCAGTATATAGTTGTCGACAAAATAGTAACCGAAGATGTTCCCGAAACGCGTGTTGGCATCAATCCGCCCGCCTGCCTTGTCGTCTCGCACAGTTTCCGGGTAGGCCGACGTGGAAAACAGGTTCGAACCAATGTTTGCCGTCGGAATGTACTTCAACAGATTCTGGGCAACCGGAGACCAGACCCGATTGCGGAATGATAGCCCCTGGAAAGACGCACTGCGAACTGGAACCACAACCTGGTGTGTAGAAGGGTTCGCCTTGGGAAACAGCATAGCCTAGTTGACTGGCGAGTTGATTCGCTTGGTAAGCTCCGGCCACCGTTCCAGTAAGGCTGCTTTCGGCATCACTGAAATTACCGGCACGCTCCTGGTTAGAGAGCACCGTTGAGACCGGGGACGTAATGCCTTCCACTGTACCGGTGTGCTGATAGTCCAGGAAGAAGAAAAGCTTGTTCTTCAGGATCGGCCCTCCGATGGTTCCCCCGGGCTGATTTTGCTGATAAAGTCCTCGCTTTGCGTCAAAGAAGTTCTTGGCATCCAGGTCCGTGTTGCGGAAAAATTCAAAAGCATCGCCGTGGAACGCGTTACTGCCGGACTTGGTGACAACGTTGACCATTCCGCCGTTGTAGTTGCCGTATTCGGTGTCAAAGTTGTTGGTGAGGACACGAAACTCCTGAATCGAATCGAGGTTGGGAATTACGGACGTTCCACCGTTCATGCCCTCCCGCACGTCCAACGAGTTCACCATGAAACCGTTGTTCGACTCGCGCTGGCCATCGATCGAAATGTTACCGGGATTCGCGTCGCCTGAGGGGTTGATCGTTCCCGTCACGCCAGCCATAATAATCGAGGTCGGCAAGAGGGTGGTGACGGGGGTGACGCCCGGCTGTATGGCGAGCAAATCCGTGTAGCTGCGGCCGTTAAGCGGAATAGCCTGGATCTGCGTATCCTCCACCACCTCCCCCAAGTGGGTGGCGACTGTGTCCACTTGCGTGTCAACACCCGCCGCAGTGGCGCTGACAGTGACGGCTTCCGTTTGCTCGCCCACTTCCAGCGTCGTATTCAGCGTTACCGCAGCATCGGCATCGATCCCAACGTCGGTCTTTTTCTGCGGCTTGAAGCCGGCCGCAGCGATCGTGAGGTCGTACTTGCCCACAGGGAGAGCCGGAAACGAATAGAACCCTTTACTGTCGGAAGTAGTCTGAAACTGGGTTTTCAGGCCGGTGTTTACCAGGGTCAGCTTGGCGCCTTCAATCACTGCGCCCGTAGGATCTTCCACAACGCCTGAAAGGCTTCCGCCGGCGAACGCCCACAAGAAGCTGGCTGATAAGAGAGCCAGCGCAGCCACCATCCCGGCCTGTTTTGTACCCATGCTCGTCATTCGTACCTGTCCTTTAGCGTTTTCCGCTGTTCCTGATCGATTCCGGTAGCCCGCAGCCGGGCATGCCCTTGTATGACTCCGGAGGGGCTGTCTACTGATCGGCGCCTACTGCTTGGGTGCTCCATCGGCGGCAACGCCGGCTAATACCTTCCGTCCATTGGCTAAAGTCACCTCACGCGCCGATGCGACATTCGCCCCGTCGCGCGCCGGAAACGCGATCACAGTCACCCGGTCGCCCACCTTCAAGGTGTTACGCAGCCATCCCATTCTTGCGAGAGCGTTTGGACCGGCGCCCTCGAACGCCCAATTTGTGACCTTGTGGCTGGCATCCTTCACGTCGACATAGAAGTAAATATGGGGGTTGCTCCATTCAACTTTGGTAATGACGCCCGAGAACGTATCTTGCCGGTTCACATTGAACTCTGCCGAAACAGAGTGATGGGCAAAGATCGGGGCTGCCGCCAAAAGCAGCAAGCCCCCAGGGACCAAAATCGACAATTTGTACATCATGTGAAAACTGTTCTTGTAATCTCGAGCCGAGACTACCACGCGAAGGACGCAACACAGCCAAGTACGAGGTTACTTTGGGGTCAATGACTCATGGGAACCAGTCAGTGACCGGCGAGCACCTGTCGATTCAATAAGATAAGTACAACTAATTGGTCTGACCGGCGGAGTCCTCCTGCGCTTCGATACAGGGCCTGCGCACTGCATCATCGCCAGTTGCCTACCGGCAGCGGGCCCCTCCGGCCTTGCTTGAATGAGTACGGACGGATACGCTCGTTCATTGGTTGGCATCGCCCGCAAGCCAAAAAAAGCGGCGCGAATCGTTTGACAATCAATTTGGGACAGCTATTCGTTTTGGGCCGTGCTGACCATGTGTCCCCTTGCGAGGGAGGCTCATTCACACCGAAAGCGGGTAACGATCGTTTTCCCTCGGCAACGCTGGGATCGTTAACTTTGTAGTTCATGGAGCGAACCCTCGGTCGCCTTTAGTCCTCTCCACCTTGCCGTATAAGATAGGACCGAAGGCTCGCGCTCTGAATCTCTGCAGCTTGCTCGCGAAAGGTTCCCAATCTACGCATCGCGCAACAGAAAGCAAGGTCGACGGAAGCATCTAGAACTGACTGGCGGACATTCGGCGAGCGAGTCACCCGTTGCGTTCGAGATAATCGTCAGGGACGGCCATGACGAAGGTGTACTTGGATGCTTGCTGCCTCAATCGCCTCACCGACGACCAGGCCCAGGACCGTATTCGTGAGGAAGCTGAGGCGGTTGAGCTCATTCTCCGACACATGCACTCCGGCGAAGTTCAATGGATTTCCAGCGACGCGTTGACTGACGAGATTAACAGGAATCCGAACCTGGAACGGAGGCTTGAGAACGCGGCGCTCCTCAACCTTGCAAACGTGACCATTCAAGTGGACCAGTCGGCTGCCGGCCGTGCCAAGGACCTCGAGGCTGCGGGCTACGGAGCCTTTGACGCCCTGCACCTGGCCTGTGCCGAAGCGGCGCAGGTTGACGTACTGCTAACGACCGACGACGGATTTGTGCGAAAGGCTTCCCGTCGCGATGGCAACCCTGGTGTGCTGGTACGTAATCCAGTATCCTGGAGCAAGGGGAACTTGCCATGAGCAGTCTAGACACCATGACGGATGAGCAGTTTGAACGTCATGCTCTCGAAGTGCTCGGACGTGAGCTCGGTGCCGATGGATTGGCCCGTTTTCTCCGATTGAACAGATCCGGTACTCGCGATTACACAACCGGCCGTAATGCATGGCAAAAGGATTTGACTGTCGACGAGATTCTCGATTCTATCGAGCAGCGCCGGCACAGTTAGCCGTGTCAGAACTGCGCCAAAACCCCATCTAATTCAGCCTTAGGGAGTTGCTCTTTGAGCGAAAGCAGCTTCCCCAAAATGTTGATAACAAGCACATCCGTATGGAGCTCATGGAGCCTTTGGAGCCGCTGATCGTACTTCGTAATCAGCAGGTCGCCGGTTCGATCCCGGCGGGTGGCTCCAGTTTAAAATCAATCACTTAGCAGCCAGCGCCCACCGGGATTTCGAGTTTTTGTCAGCAGTTTTGTCAGCAACCCTGTTCGAGACCGTCTCGTTGCATGGGCAGACGTTTTCACGTATGGTGAAGGCATGACGTTGGAAGCGATCAAAGAAGCAATCGAGCAGCTTCCTGAGACCGACAAGACCTCGTTGGTGAGCTGGTTGAACGCCCAGGACGCCGAAGCATGGGACCGGCAGATCGAAGCGGATTTTTCCGAGGGCGGTCGCGGGATGGCCTTGCTCGCTGAGTGGGACGCCGAGATCAAAAACGGAGAATGGATTTCCTTGGATGAGTTCCTTGCACAGCGTCAAGCGCCACCCCGCTCCCAGCGGTGAATCATCTGCGCTCGTTTTCTGACACCCGCTTTTCGCAAGCTCTATGCTGAGCTGCCGGAGAACGTGCAGATGCTTGCCGACGAAAAGCACCGGATCTTCAGGAGCAATCCGTTTCATCCCGCACTGGAGTTTCAGGTCAAAGGAAAGGTCTGGACTGTGGCCGTCGGGCGTTCCTACCGAGCGATAGCCCGGCGTGTTGACGACGACCTTTATTGGGTTTGGATCGGATCGCACGAAGCCTACAACAACATCCTCCAACGACTCAAATAGAATGCGACCGGATTCAAGACGCTTTCCGGCCAGGGAGCTCAACGACCTTCGTTCCGGTGGGTGTGGCGCCAAAGAGTTGCTCCATCTTTTCCGCCGAGTCGCGGTCACTACCCTCAAAGAGGTGGCCGTAGGTATCCATCGTCAGCTTGATTGACGAATGACCGAGCCGCTCAGAGATCTTCTTGGGGTGGACGCCCTCATGGATGAGCAGCGAAGCATGGGTGTGACGGAGATCGTAGAGCCGCAGCCTCGGCAGGTCGTTGGCGTTACAGATCGCTTGGAAACGGCGTAGAACGTTCCGTTCTTCGAGCGGCGTGCCGACCTGGGAGGGAAACAGTAGATCGTTCTCTGTCCACGAAGCGCCGGCGAACGTGCGCAGCTCTCGTACACGCCGGAGTTCGGAACCTAATAGATCCGCGACGAAACGCGGGAAATCGATCGTCCGGCGGCTCCGATCCGTCTTCGGAGGCCCGAAGTGGAAGCGAGCGACATCCTCGCCCTTCTTTCGGCGGGTCTTCGCAAGGACTTGGTTTACTGTCAGTCGCCGATGGGGCAAGTCCAGGTCGGTGATGCGCAGACCGTACAATTCTTCGGGCCGGAGGCCCGTCGTGACCGCCAAGGTGTAGAGCGCTTCGTGCCGATCACCAGACACGGCTGCAAGGAAAGTCCGCGTTTGGTCGGGATTCAGGAACCCAATCTTTGTTCCGTCAGACTTGACCGTCCGCTTTCGCCTAGCCGCCCGGAACCGCGCCCCCGCTGGATTGCGGTCGAGAAGTTCCCATTCGAGGGCGAACTGGAGCGCGCGGCGCAGAACCGATTGAGCATATTCGACGGTCCTATCACCGAGACCGCGCCTCCGGAGACTCTTCATCCACTCGTCTACATGAAGCGGCTTCAGCTCGGAAAGCACTACGCCACCAATGAGCGGAATTACGTTCGCTTCGATGTGATAACGGTAATCCTGCCAAGTGCGGAGGGAGACGCCACCCTCGGTTTTGTAGAATTCCAGGAAGCGCTTCAAGAAATCGGTGAGCGAAGTCCGAGCGGCACTCCTATCGAGGCCCTTCCGCCGCCGAGCAATGGTCTCTTGCGCCTTGTCGATCGCCTCTTTGCGGGTGACAGCCATCACTGAGTGGCGCTTCCCGTCTGTAAAGAGATTCCTCGGAAGGTCCACGCGGTAATACTGTTCGCCGTTACGTTTGACTTTGAATGCGCGCATCGCGATGCCTCACGTACAAGCATAAACGCCTTTGTCAGCACAAAATCAGCAGGTAGGCTGCTAGGCGACCCCAGACGGCAGCGTTCGGCGAGCGGCTATCCAGCTTCGGAGCTCCTTCAGCGAAACTCGAATCATCATACGCCTGCCGCCTCTTCCTCCAAAACGATACGTTGGCAGCGTTCCGTCCGTCATCATCCGATATGCCGTCGCGCGGCTCACGCCGAGTTCGCGCTGAATTTCGGTCGCACGCAGCAGACGATCTTCTGACCCTGCACCAGTGCGGTACACAGGACTTGGCGCTCCCGAATCAACACTGTTCAGATCCGCGTGTTCGCTCCCTATTTCTACCGCAGAAGTAGTCTCGTACTCGGAGACGGCAATATCAGTGGATTGGTTTGGGAGCCGATTGATGGGCCTTCGCAGACCGGCCTCTGGTGCCGTTCTCATCGCCTGATTCCTCTTTTCTCCACCCAAGCCGCAGTGACGAGCGCAATTGAGACGCTGGAGTGAAGAGTATGCTCCTCGATCATCGAGATCAGCATAAGCCGACTTGTGTTCGATGTCCAATGTTTTCTTGATGCTTGCTGATGCGGTGGGCGGATCAGCAGCCACTGAGTTCAGCAACGAGCCAGGGCAGATGCTTGACAGATGTGCGGCTGTGGCCCTGCTTGAGCTTGCAAGCGACAAATTCCCCTTGATATCATCGGCGAATTCGACGATGATTGACCGTGCTTTATCCGGGCGGAAAGGGTAAGTGCTTCCAGCACGTAATCAACTTGCTGCCACCCCACTCTACGTATATCGAGACCCACCTCGGCGGCGGATCAGTTTTGAGGAACAAGCTTCCAGCCAAAAAAACGATCGGAATCGACATCGATCCTGCGGTGATTCAGATATGGCGTCGGAAATTTCCGGATGCGGCCACGCTGGTCCAGGATGACGCAGTAAGGTTTCTGCAGAGCCGATCATTTCACCCGGATGATGTAATCTACTCCGATCCACCTTACCTCCCAAGCACCAGGCGCGCAAAGCGCGTCTATCGCTTCGATTACAATCAGGACGATCACGAACGCCTACTGGCGTGTCTTTGCCTTCTTCAGTGCAGGATCGTCATTTCGGGTTACCCATCTAACCTTTATGACCATTACCTGAAGCACTGGAATACCAAGGTATTCGCAGCCAAGACTCATCAGGGGTTACGAGAAGAAAAGCTCTGGTACAACTTCGAAACGCCAATTGAGCTTCACGATCCTCGATTTTGGGGTGATAGTTTTCGCGCTCGACAAAACCTCAAAAGACGGCAGCAGCGGATGCAGGCGAAGCTTGCTGCCATGCCTCTCCAGGAGCAGCAATTGGTACTCGATTGGCTACGGCTCCGCTTGAGCGAGGACCTGACCTAGTGGCCATCTTCTACTACCTCTTGAGTGACACTGTGATGGAACGCAACTTGCCAGATCCGGACGAGGAGGTCTTGCCCGGAGTCGTTTGGGGAGCTCCGGAAGTGGCATTTACGCCGGCGTACTGGCTTACCCAATACTGGATGCGCGATGGGACATACCCAAGCCATCAACGCCTGGGTGAGTCGCTCAAAGAAGAAGTGGTCGCCTGCTTACTCGGAGGACATGGTATACCCGCGGAGGTCGGAGTGGCGGCCTTTGCGCGGCTCAAGGAACGCCATCTGGTCACGGCGGGCATTCGGGACTACTGGGAAATAGTAGAGGCGCTGCAGTTACCGTTAACAATCGAAGGTCGCCAGGTGAGGTACCGTTTCTGGGCGCAAAAAGCCAGATACATAACGAGTGCGCTCGTCGCCCTTTCAGACGCCTCACCGCCGACACACTCTGCCGAATCGAGATTGCCCGGTAGATCGTAGAAACTAGCGACTCTCAACCCCCGGCCATAATGACCGAGGGTGAGTTTTTCTGCCAAGAAAAAAGGAGAGAGTCGCTTGAAGAAACAATACCAGATCGAACAGCAACGAGCCGTGCAGCAGTTCCGCCGGATCGCGACCGAACAGAACCCGAACATCCAGATGATCTGCCATTGGCCGAGATCGTGGGCCTGTTGCAGCAGGGAGTCGGCAACCTGCTCCGGGAAACGGGGCTGGCTCTGATGCAGGCCGTGATGGAAGAAGAGGTCCGTCACCTGGCCGGCGAGCGCCACGAGCAGCACGAAGGACGGCGTGCGCATCGCTGGGGCAAGGAAGATGGCTACTGCGTAGTAGACGGGCAGAAAGTGCCGATCCGTCGCACGCGGTTGCGCACCGCCGAGCGGCGCGAACAGCGGTTGGGCAGCTACGAACTGTTCCAGCGCAGCGGACCCATGCAGTTGGGCGTGTGGGACAAAATGATGCGCGGGCTTTCGACGCGCAACTACGGCGCGGTGGTGAAAGAGTTTCACAACGCCTAGCTGACGATCTCGTTGACGCGGTCATAGAGAGTGACGGAACTAGAATCGGCTTTTACGATCAAGCGACGGCCTACATAGCGGTGAGGCACACAGTAGCGATTGCCGTCGAACTGCACGCGGAGGTCTTTGTGCACCAGCACCTCGACATGATCGCGATGATCGTAAGGAATGACCGGCAGTGGTTTCAGCGCGGCGGGTTGAAAACGATCCAGGGGCCGCTGCCGGGTTTCGCGATGCTGCCGTTGGTTGGCGACCTCAGAGAGCCACTGACGGGCCTGGCGATTGACATCGTGCAGATCGGTGAACTCGCGCAACGGCCAGAAGCTTTGACGTGCGTACCCGATGGCGCGCTCCACTTTGCCTTTGCGATCCGGGTCCTGCACTCTGCACGGAAGTGCTATGACGCCGTAGTGCTGCAGCACGTCACGGTACAGCGGATTGAGCGTGGGCTCGTAAATGTCGGGCGTGAGCACGCCTTCGCGCAGATTATCGAGCACCACAACGCGAGTGACTCCGCCCAGCCGACGAAACGCCTTCTCATGCAGCTCGGCCCAGACGCGTGCACTGGAGCGGAACACAAGAAGACGTACGGCTTTCCGGCTGTATCCCAGTGTCAGGACGAACAACCGCGTGCGCCGCTACTTGCCCGTTTGCGCGTCACGCACCATCGGGCCGGTGCCATAATCGACCTGCGCTTGCTTATTATGGTACGCATACCATAATAAGCATTATGGTGAGTCCGGCGTCATGGTGAGAGCAGCGTCGCCGATTGCGTGTGCTCATGGCCGGGCAGCCTATTTTGCGGCCCCGAGCTTTCCATAACGCCGACTGGTGAAATAGCGTGATTCCTCCCCCGGATCAATCCAGGAAAGGAATTCACGATGTTTTCGAACTGGTTCTCCGGTGACGATCTCGAACACTATCGAACGTCACCACACAAACAGCGTATCGACGCTGTTGCAAGCAGTCTGCTGCGACTGCGGTACGCGACCGAGGTGATACGCCAGCACCTGCATGAGTGGTTGCGCTTCTCTCTCACCCTCGACGCAAAGGAAGCCACGTCGCTACCAGCGTCGAATGCGGAAGTTGTGCGGCGGTACGTGGCCGCGCGCGTGGCGGGTTGCAGCGCCAGCCGATCCCGCTGCCTTCGAGCCTCCGTCCGGATCTTTCTCGAGGCAGATGAGGAAGGTCGGTTTCGCCGTCGCGTTGGCTGTCCGCCTTCTACCCCGGCGTGGTTCGGCCAGATTCTGACGATGTACCTTCAGTTCGTGCGAAGCCATCGTGGGCTGGCTCAGAAGACAGCAAGGAAGTACATCCAAAAGCTGTCTGCGTTCGCTCGATACCTGGAGAATGCCGGCGTGACCCAACTCGGTTGCATCACGCCCGCGCACATTCGAGCGTTTTATGAAAACGCGGGCGCGCCGCGGCGCTCGTACGGTTGCACCCTTCGCGTCTTCTTTCGCTGGGCGGCCGTCCAAGGCTGGGTGGCGGACTCCCTGGGCGATGCAGTTCCGCGGCCGCGACACTATCGGCATGTGAACCTTCCAGATGTGCTCAGCGCCACAGAGGTCGATCGCATCTTAGCCGCAGTTGATCAATCAACCGCCCTTGACCGGCGAGACTACGCAATCCTTCTGCTGGCTGCCCGTTATGGGTTGCGGCCCTGCGATATTCGACAGCTTACGCTCGATGACATCGGCTGGCGTGCCGGACGCATTGATCTCCGGCAACTGAAGACCGGCAGACCCCTCGCCCTTCCGCTTTTGCCCGACGTTGCGCAGGCACTCAGCGCATATATCCGCGATGGGCGCCCGGCTTCATCAGACCGCACCATCTTTCTACGGCACTGTGCACCTTTCGAGCCTTTCGCTCCAGAGAACAACCTGACGGCGAACATGCGAGGAGCCCTGCAGCGCGCTAATCTCGCCGGACGAACTGGTCGGCGGGGCATGTACCTGTTCCGCCACACACTTGCCACACGGCTGCTGGCTGGCGGGCGTCCTCTCAAGACAATCGCCGATGTCTTGGGCCATGCGTCCACCGACACAACATACGGGTATACCCGCGTCGATCTCGCTGGACTCCGCACGGTGGCCATCTCCGAAGAGGAGGTGAGCCGATGAGCGCGCCACCAGAAACGTCTGATTGCGGATTCGCTTCGCCACTAGCATCACAGCTCGCGCAGTTCCTCGCCCTGAAGCATGCAATGGGTTACCGCTATCGAGAGGAAGGTCGCGCCTTGCGCGATCTCGACCATTTTCTGAGTACTCGCCTGTCCGCAACAGATCCTCTCATCACTCCCACAGTTGTGCACGGGTACATCGCCCGGAGAGGCGCCGAATCGGAGACGACACGTGCGCACCGACTGACGCTCATCCGGGAGGTCTGCCGTTTCCTGCGCCTGGATGATGCCCGTGTGGTCGTACCGGATCGCCGGTCCTTGCGGATCGTGCGACAGAACTTTGTGCCACGCGTGCTCAGCCGAGATGAGGGCAGGCGTTTCCTGCAAGCCTGCACCCAGCTTCCGCCGGGGCAGGGGTCTCCTATACGGGCGGCTGTTCTTGGTACCGCGTTGCGTCTTCTCTACCTCGCTGGGTTACGCGCTGGAGAACTGCTCCGACTTACGCAGGCCGATCTCGATCTCGAGACCGGCGCTCTGCGCATTCGTCACAGCAAATTCAACAAATCGCGGCTGGTGCCGCTCGCGCCGGATCTGATCCAGCGCATCGTTCAGTGCCGCGTCGCTGTAGCCGAGCGGTATGGGCCTTGTCGCCCGGACGCACCTCTGTTTCCCAGCCCGCGGGGAGATCGGTATTCCCTCACCGCGCTCCGCGGCGCGTTTCACGACGCGCTAAGAATCGCCGGCATCAAACGGAGAACGGATTGCCGCATTCGGCTCCATGACCTACGCCATTCCTTTGCGGGTCTTCGGCTTCTGCTGTGGTGTGAACAGAATGTCGACCTCGGCGCCAAGTTGCCACTCCTGGCCGCGTATCTCGGACATGTCGGACTAGCCAGCTCGCAGCGCTACCTCCAATTGACCCGGGACCTCATGGGCGAAATCACCAGACGGCACCAAGCCCGATTCGGCTATCTCATTCGGGAGGAGAGCCGCTGATGAAAATCCCACCGCTCGCCACCCTGCTGTCAACTTTCTTCCTTCGCTATCTGGCCGTGGAGCGAGGCGTCAGCCCCCATACGAGCACCTCATACCGGGAGCTGTTGCTCCAGTTCTCGGCGACCCGGTGCAAACGCTCCGTTGATCAACTCGTCATCGAGGATCTCAATGCTTCAGTGGTGCTGGAGTTCCTGAGCCATCTGGAAAACAGTCGCATCAACACGGTCCGCACGCGCAATGCGCGGTTGGCCGCCGTACAAACATTTTTCCGTTATATCGCTGGCCAACAGCCCTCACTGGCCGCTTTGTGCAGCCCTGTTCTGGCGATTCCGGCGAAAAAAGCCTTGCGTCCTGTGCTGGGCTATCTGAGCGAGCAGGAACTCGGTCACTTGCTGGCGCAGGTTGATCGCACGGCCCAACACGGAGAACGTGATTACGTGCTCCTCAGCGTGCTTTACGACACTGGCGGGCGTATCCAAGAACTTCTCGACCTGAAGGCTTGTGACTTCCACCTGGATGCGCCGCCATTCGTCCGCTTGCGTGGCAAAGGACGGCGTGAACGGCTGTGCCCTTTGCTTCCACAATCGGCTCAACTCGTTCGTAAGTTCCTCGCCACCAACAGTCGCCGCATCGATTGCGAAGAGCCATTGTTCCAGAACGGGCGAGGAGTCCGGCTGGGGCGACACGGCGCGCGATACATTCTGCTGAAGTACTTGCGGCAAGCCGCCAGTTCGATGCCCAGCCTGGGGCGTCCCGCAATCAGCCCGCACACCTTACGCCACACCAAGGGCATGCACCTTCTTCAGTCTGGCGTTCCGCTCGTGATGGTGAAGGATTTTCTCGGCCACGTGGACATGAAATCCACCGAAGTCTATGTGCAGGCCGATCTCGAAATGAAGCGCAAGGCGCTTGAGTCCGCAACTGGTCCGCAGCCTACGCAGCCAGCGGAGGCTCTACCCTCAGGCCTGATCGAGTGGCTCGAGTCTCTGTGAGCGCGTTATGTAGCGCCAAGGAGAAGCACGTGAGCGGCCGCGCCCGCGCCAAAAGCCGATCGCCGCCGCATTCTCACCATGACGCCGGACTCACCATAATCTTCGTTATGGTACGCATACCATAATAAGCAAGCACAGGTCGACTACGGCAGCGGTCCGATGGTGCGCGATCCCCTCTCTGGCCGATACCGGCGGACACGCCTGTTCGTGCTCACCCTGGGCTACAGCCGCAAGGCCGTTCGCCTGCTCACCTTCCAATCCAGCACGCGCGTCTGGGCCGAACTCCACGAACAAGCGTTCCGCCGTCTGGGTGGCGCCTGCCGCACGATCGTACTCGATAATCTCAGCGAAGGCGTGCTCAAGCCGGATATCTACGATCCGGCCTTGAATCCGTTGTATCGCGACATGCTCACCCACTATGGCGCCATCGCGCTGCCTTGTCGCGTCGCTGATCCGGATCGGAAGGGGAAAGTCGAGCGCGGCGTCGGGCACGCCAAGAACACACCTTTGAAAGGCTTGCGTTTTGAGAGCCTGAAAGAGGCGCAGACCTACCTCGATCACTGGGAAACCAACTGGGCTGACACGCGAATCCATGGCACCACCAAGCGCCAAGTGGCCGCTATGTTCGCCGAAGAGAAGCCGGCGCTGCTGCCACTGCCGCTGGAGCCATTCCGCATATATCAGTTTGGCGACCGGCGCGTGAACCTGGATGGCTGCGTCGAAGTAGACGCCGCTTACTACAGTGCGCCGCCCGGCTGGATCGGCCGCAGCGTGAAAGTGCAGTGGGACGGCCACGTCGTGCGGGTGCTGGATCCGCGTACGGGGCAACTGTTGCGTGAGCACCGCAGCCAGGAGCGTGGCCGGCATCGCATCCCCGACGAGGACAGGCCTGCGCACACGCCACGGTCCACCTCCCAACTACGGGCGCGCTGCGGCAAGATCGGCCCTCATGTCGGTGCGGTCGCCGAACAGACCTACCGGCGCGATGGGCCCGAGTCCATCCGTCGCATCATGGGCTTGACCGGCTTAGCGCGCAAGCACGGCGCCGCGCTCACCGACGATGCCTGCGCCGCTGCTTTAGAAGTCGGCCTCCCTGCCAACCCGTATGCCTTCGCTCGCCGCTGGCTGGAGCGCCGGCCCGCCCTCACACTTCGCCAGATCGATCCCATCATCCGGCAACTGACTTTGTATCGCGACCTCATTGATAGCAAGACCCAGGAGAACCAAGAATGAACCGCAACGAACTACAACGCAGCCTGCGCCAACTCCGTCTCGGAGGTATGGCCGCCGTGCTGGAGACGCGCCTGCAGCAAGCGCAAGCCGAACCCATGGCGCCGATCGACCTGCTGGCCACGCTCGTCTCTGACGAGTTGACGCGGCGCTCCGACCGGCTCTTGGAACGGCGGCGCAAAGTCGCCGCCTTCCGCGATCCCAACAAGACACTGGACAACTTCGACTTCAGTTTCAATCCGAAAATGAATCGCAGTATGGTTTTCGATCTGGCTACCGGAGTGTTTATCGACCGCCGCGAGGATGCGCTGTTTCTCGGGCCGGGGGGCACGGGCAAAAGCCACCTGGCGCAGGCCATCGGCCAGGCCGCGATCCTGCAGGGATGGTGCGCCTCATCGATGATGATCACATCCCAGCGACTGGCCGATAATTCGCGAAAGGCACCTTCGCGGCGTTTGATGAAGTCTACCGATGCGATCACTCGCGGCTCGACGCACCAGGGATTAGTGCCGGCTTCTAGTGAGCGACGCGCTTCGGCGACGCCCTCGCTGTCTAAGATACGAAAGTCAAAACCGAACTTTGTCGCGAGCTCGGTCTGCCACTGTTCAGTGATGGAAGCTGGGCTGACGATCAGGATGCGAGCAGCGCGACGGCGAGCGTTTAGCTCGCGCAGGATCAGGCCGGCTTCAATGGTCTTGCCGAGACCGACGTCGTCGGCGATAAGCAGCCGCGGGCGTGGAAGCTCCAAGGCTCGCAATGCAGGGACCTGCTGGTACGGCTCAAAATCGATCTTCGAGCGGGACGACGAAACGAGGCGATCATCACCCGGCGCTAGGCTGAGCCGAATTGCGTCCATCAGTAGTTGAAAACGGGCGATGCGCCCGGGACGCAGCAAATCGAGTTCGGGGATCTGATCCGGCTCGACGTTTTCAATCGGATGGAGCACGCAGATCTCTTCGTTGCGGAACGGCTCCTCCAATGCACGCAGCCGTAATCGCCTGATAGAATCATTGCCGCTTTGTGCAATCGTGTCTGCACTCAGGACGATAAACCGTGCTCCCCGCGCCCGGACCGTGGCTCCCGCTTGGAATTCGATTTGCATCCTATTTGATATCCGCCAATAGCTCACGCACACGAAGCGTGGCGGCCGTCGGAGTGCTGGCCCAATACCATCCACGCTCAGAACGTACGAATCCCTAATTCTACTGCCTGGCAGCCTCAAATGTCCGGGAAAAGCCACTACAACATGTTCGTGATCAACGATTTGCGGTGGCGGTTGATGGAGTTTGTGAACGGGCAGTATGCGGCCACGGTCCAGCGGGCCTCATGGCGTGCCAAATGGACAACCTAGTGACGAAAGCAACCAGGTGCGCAGCGTCCTGGAGGGATCGCGCGGATGGCTACCAACTCGTAGCTATAGGGGTTTTCTTTTCAAATGATGGACAGGGCTTAGAGCAACTCACATGTAGTAGCGGTAGTGTTTGTCCTCTTCGCCTTCTTTCATATAGGCGAGGATTTCGCCGATGCGTTGTGCGAATCGCGTTGTAATCGGATCGCCATCGGCGAAATCGACGTTGTTGAAGTTCATCTTCGACAGAGCCAGAATCTCCTTGAACAGACGTTTCGGCGTCGTATCTCCATGATGATCGAGCAGGTACCACGGCTCGGGAACGTAACCCTTCGGATAGGTGCCCAGCTCCGGTATGTATCCCAACGTGTAAAGAAAGTGCCCGCTGCCGCACCGCGCATAGGTGCGGCGCAACGGCGGGTAGCCGCCTTCGCGGAAGAAGCGCATGCCGACTTTCTGGATGGACACGAGGTCGTATTGACGTACGCCGCTGAGTCCCGCTACAAATCCCTCGTGCTCCTCTTCGTAGAACTTCGAGGTTTTATGGATGACCACGCGCTGGGGCGGTTGGTTGCCTTTGAATTCCTTGTAGCGGTCGATGATGAGCTTCATCAGGGCCTCGGCCCCTTCGCGCGAGAGGTGCGGCGTTTTGCGCTGCTCCCACCGGAAGGGGTGGCCGCGCACCACGAATGCATCGCCGTCGCCGGAAAACACCTGCGCCAAGCTTGTGCGCATCTTGAAGGAACCGCCGTCGATGATTTCCTGGAAGAAGCTGATGCCGACAAAGCAGGCATTGGGGTCCATGCCTTCAAGCCTCCATGGGAGCGCGCCCGTGGCCTTGTAGTATTGCGCCACGCAGAAATTCCATGCCTTGGTGGCGGGGTGTTGGGACCGCGTGGAAAACAGGCTGGTCTCCAGTCCGAGTTGGAGCGGCCTGCGGAGCTTCATGGTTGTGGCTTTGAGGGCACGGCGAAGATTACGGTAAATTATGTCTTCGCTGCGCTGGGCTGCGGCGCTGTGCTCGAACAGCGGCAATTGTCCGTGATCATCTTCGAGCTTGAGGAGCTTGGACATAATGGCGTTCGACGATCCGTGGCGCCGCAGATAGGAGCCGGCCTCCATACAGTAGTCCACGATGGGTTGCGGTATGGCGCAAAAGATGACACGCGCGCCGGGTAGACTCTCGCAGGTGAGTGTCACTTTCTCGGTCAGGAGATCGACCGCTCTTTTGAAACCGTCTTCGTAGCGTGCCTCGCCAATAATGCTGCGCACGTCCATGTCCGTGATGAGGCCCTGTGTAGCCTGCTGCGGGCGCATCACGCTCTTAAATGGCGAGGTCGGACTGAACCCGGGAAAGTCGGGTACCTGGCGCGGCTTCTTGGCATTGCCGGGGACGATATTCGCGCAGTCTTCAACCCAGCGCTGCCCGGCGTCGATTGTGGTGCCAGTGCCGATCAGCGCGATGTCGATTTCGGTCGGGTGCAGGGTCGTATCGAGTCCGGCAGGCCCAGCGCGGGCCAGACCTACCTTCGGGTCGCGCGCCATCGTTGAGCCGCCGAACATCAACGGGGGTTCCGGCAGGAGTTCAAACTCCACCGGCGGCGGTGGTACGACACGCTCGGTACTCACTCATCCTCCTGGGTGTCGGATTCGGCGGCGGCTTCCAGTTCGTTGCAGTCGACGTCGTGATCGGCCGCGATGATTTCGATGAGGCTCTTCTTGTCAGCGGGAATGCCGAAGGCAGCGTGACCTGCCCAGTAATTCGCGGTCACGATCAGCTCGGAATCATCCATGGGCAGTGTGATGGTATCCATGCCGCCCGCGAGGAACCACAACCAGAACATCAGGTGATTGAGCACCTGATAGTTGCGGTCCTTGCTCTTGCGCGAGGTGCTGAGCGTCCCTGCTTCGCGGCCGGCAATCAACTCGGCACCATCGCGGGTGAACACATAGGCGGGCGTCAGCCGCAGGAAAAACAGTCCGATTTCACAGAACGCGGCTCGGCAGGCATGGTGAACCCAGAAAGCCACTAACTGCGATTGCTTGCCGATGTAGGGATAGGCGACTTGACGCTCCGGTGTGCGCCCACGTGCCGACTCCCACATGAGCTTGCGCGCAGTACCATCTTCGCAGGGCGGAAAATAGAAGGTTTCTTGGTCCTTCTGCACGAGTCCCTTACCTATTAAGAAGGTCCTGATGCCGTCGTTCCACCGCCCGACGGCGTAATTTCGCGTGGCCCCGTGCTTCAGGTAGTCGGGATAGTGGAAGGACTTTACGCTTGCCGGGTCAATGTAGGATCGCAGCGGGTGCGCCGGCTCTCGCGGGTCGCGAAAGCCCAGGTACTTCCCTCCCGACTCCTTGGCTAAGGCCGAGCCGTCCTCGGCGGCTTCCACCAGGCGCTTGAGTGAGAATTCGGCTTCGTAGGCGGCTGGCGGGACGCCCGCCACCGGGAGCATATTGCTATGAAGCGTGTCCTGGATCTGATCGACGAGAAACTCAGTACGCTCGACTTCATCGGCGATGGCCACTTCGGAGAGATCAAGAAGACTGTCCGCGCTAAGTAGGTTATTGCGCAGTGAAAACCGGATCGTCGAACCAACCGCAGAGTCGGGCTGCGACAGATGCCGTTTCACGTCCACCCAATAACCCGCCTTGGCCGCCGGGTCGTACACCACGAGGATGACCGGAAAGCAGACCTTGGACCAGTAGCCAGCGTCGGATGCGCTGACGTGGTAATCGAAGCCGCTGGAGGTCTTGTTTTGCAGGTAGCTGGGGCCGGATTTGATCTGAACTTTGACGATGAAGCCGGTGACTACGCCGTCGCGGGTGAATTCAAGCTCTCCGTCGAGGCCGTAGTCGTCGTTGGGCGTCGGCCGCCAGATCGCCCGGAGGGCGTGCGCCATTTGCTGAATGAAAATCAGTCCGAGTGTTTCAGTCGGCTGATTCGGATTGAGGAGCTTCTCCGCACGCTTCGCTCGCCCGGCCATAAAACCACCTTTCTTCCATTATGTTTTAAAGAACGATCCGGCGCATGACCAGATGTAATTGATGGGTCTTCGGCGACAAGGTGCCGCCGCCACAGAGCAGCGCCCGGTTTTCAGTTGTAGCCATCGAGGATCTCATCACGAATCTCTCTGTCGATGATCAATGCCCAGTGAGGTTGCGGGAATACGGACGAGAGCTGAAGCAGAAATATCTGATGCAAAGCGCAACCTGACAAGGGCGAAGCCGCGCCGGTCCGACAACCAGAGGTCGCGTTGGCTCGACCGCCACTCCACTCGCTGTGTTATAGTGTGCCTGAAACGAGCTTTAGACAGCACAATGGACAGCATATTTGGACAGCATGGGAATCGAAATCTGGGGGCTAGTGTGCGCCCGGATTCTCAGGCTGGCGTGCTGTCTGTTTTGCTGTCCATTTTGGCATCCAAACGGGTAGTTTTGGATAGACAGTATGGACGGAATAGACTGGCAGCCGGTCTAGGAAGTTCAATGGATTCAGCTAAATAGCTGATTTGACAGAGCGCGGGAGTAATTCAGTGGTAGAATGCCAGCTTCTACCGCCCGGGGAACGATGATTCGCAGCCGCTATTCCCTCCGGCAGGTTCACTTGAGGCGGTGTCCTTTTTTAGCGATTGTCTGCGCGGTTTGGGCAGTCGAACTAATTACATGGATAGCCCGATGACTATCGCAGCAGCGAAAACGGGTAAGGCGCAACGGGTCGGATGCTTCACACGCAGGAGGTCACAGGTGGACGTGAAACCCCTCGTTTTTCGAGTCCGGAATTCATCTTGCGGTTCTTTGATCTCCTGGTTCGGGACCAGGAGGTCGGTGGTTCGAATCCACTCGCCCCGACCATCTTGTTTTCAACAGCTTACACATTAAGCCCTTCCGAAAAAGTGGTCGGTAGTTAGGAGCACCGGCCGTAATCAGCGATTTAACCTATTAAGACTTCACTGCCGTCGGCGCCGCCTGGACAGTTGCCGACGCTTCTGCAACTTGCCATCTTTCAATGCAGTACGGCTCGAAGCACCGTTCTCTTACAGCAGCCCTCTCGTTTCCGCAGATCTTTCAGGCGCCCCCTGGGTTAAGACCAGGAGGTCGGTTACCTAACGAGAATCAACGCATCCGGAAAGTCTCACCAAGACAATCACTTAGACGCGGAGACACGTCTCCTGAGAGCACCTTCGTCGAGATTGCCCTTTTCTTGCCCTTTTGACGCAACTAGATTCAAGCTGATTCGGCGCAGCAACCTCGTCATTGGTGAACTCAGCACTGATGGCCGTATCGGTGCGAAAGGCTATATCTTCGCCGTACCTGGAACGATGTTTCTCGTGTCGCCAGTGCTCATGGCGGGCCCTGAAGCGTGAACTATCTTTGTTGCGTTTCTACTGTGGCAAACCGACTTTTTGCCGGAGCGCTTTCACGCGCGGATCACCGCGAATAAGGCTGAATTCGGGATAGGTGAGAGTCCTTCCTATGCGGACGGGACCTTGCACCGCCATGCGATCAAGGGCTTCGAACGTACGGTCCTTGTCACCTAATCCAGCGAAGATGAGCGCTTGCTGGAAAGGCCGGTGCGCACTCGTTGCGACCAGCTGTTCTGCCTCGGCGCGCCGTCCAACCCGGCCCAGGGCGTGGCCAAGATATCGGGGATTCTTCACTGACGACAAGAGTTGAATGGCTTCGTCGAATTTGCCCTGGCTAATGCGGACGCGGCCGAGACATTCGAGGCGGTCTGCCGCCCGCTCACAATGTGGCGCTGCTTCATTATAGAAGCCAGCAGAGAGCAGAACGTAAGCGAAGATTGACTGAACCCGTGGCGATAGCGGATCGCTTTTCTCCGCAGTCCGCATTTGCTGGACGGCCTCCTCAGTCCGGCCAAGAGGCAGCAGAAGGGACATAGCAAAATCGGAGCGGGCGTTCGAATTGCTAGGATCGAGTTCGATGGCGCGGCGGAAGCTTGTTTCCGATTTCTTCCACTCCGCATCGCGGGCGTGTGCCGCCCCTAACCCGTCGTACGCTTCCGGCAGCAGCGGGTCCAGTGCAACGGCCCTCTCCGCTGCGGTTCGCATTTTCGCCAAGTCGTCTTGATCGGCGTCGAAAACCCCAGATTCGTATCCATACGCTGCAGCCAAGCCCCCATAAGCCGGGGCAAAGGCAGCGTCCTTTGCAATTGCCTGCTCGAACAGAGGTATGCTCTCAATCGTGCTCCCCGTTCCGGCGTTGTTGACGCTCCGGGCGCGAAGGTAGAGATCATAGGCCTCGGCACTGGTCTCATAACGGCGGCGGCCCCGTCCGAGCTTCAGTCGTAATGTATTCACGATGCTGCGGGAGATCTCGTCCTGGATTGCAAGAATATCCGTTACCTCCTGGTCATACTTGCCCGACCAGACGGCAAAGTCATCGCGCGTACGAACCAACTGGGCATTGATGCGCAACTGCTGCCCCGCCCTCAAGACGGAGCCTTCCACAATGTATTCGACGCTGAGCCGTTTTCCAATTTCCCGCACATCTCGGGGCTTGTTCTTAAAGGCAAATGATGATGTTCTGGAACGCGGACTCAGCCCCTCGATCATGGCCAGATTTCGAATCAATTCGTCCGTGAGCCCATCGGCAAAATAGTCGCTCGCGGGATCGTGGCTTAGGTTCTCCAGCGGCAGGACGGCAATGGGAATCGGCGCGCTCTTGTGCCCTAACCACCACCATACTGTGGAGGCGATCAACAGAACCGCAGCGCTGACCAAACCGACGGTTAGCCTCAGACGCGTCCGTCGGGGCTTCCCTGCATCTGGAATCACCGGCGACGCGACGCCGTCCGTCGCGCCCACCTGCCGGAATCGGGGCGTATACCCGCCTTTCGGTATCTCAATGACAAGCGGATCGTGCTTTCCCTCATTCTGGTAATACTCTGCTATGCGGGCACGCAGCCTGCTCGCCTCGGCGCGCACGACGGGATCGCGCTTGGGGTCATAGTCCGCGGGGCGTCCGAAAACCTCCAGCGCGATGAGCGATTCTTTCAGTTCGTCGTCCCGCCCTTCGAGATGGCGTTCGATGACCATCCGCAGGAACCGGGAGAGACGCTCGTTTCGGGCAAAACCCGGACTCTGAAGAATTCGTTCCAGTTGATCCCGGGCCCCAATGCCGCCAGCGGCCCTCTCCGATCCGAGCGGTGGCATGTTTGAGGATACCGCCTGTTTTCAGGAACGTGCAAGGGTAAGACACCCCCTTCTTACCCGTTCAGCCTTGCCTTTCGGGGTGGCTGGACTGCATTGTACTCGCATGCCGTTCCGCGACTCGCAGATGGTGCCCAGGCGTAGTCGGTCGCCGATCCGCAGTGCGGGAAGCTGCCGTCGCGAACATCAGGAGAGATGAACATGAAAGCTCTGAACCAGCAGTTGATTGTTGTCATCGGTGCCTTCGTTGCCGTCGCCGGGCTTGCAACGGCGCAACCTTTCATGGTGGTCGGCACGGGCAATCCCGATATCGATGTGCCGGCAGTTCAATCGGCAGTGGACCAGGGTGGCACTGTCGTGCTGATGGGACATTTCTCTTTTGACCGGCCCCCGACGGCACCCGCCGGGGCAATTTATAACCGGATGGTCACCGTCTCGAAGAGGGTCGTGATCTCAGGTGCGCCCGACTATCAGGGCGGGATGCCGACGATCCATGCCGGAAATTGGCCATTCTTTATCGACGCCGCGGGCGCAAACGTCACGATTGAGAGACTGCACTTCATTGCTCCAAAAGCGGGTGCGATATGGGTATACGCGGTGGGTGGGCTGACGATTGCCAATTGCCGGATTGAGAGCCTGCAACCGACTGCGGAATTTGGCATGCAAGCCGGACAGGCCAACCCGCTAGCAGGCGCCATTTTTGTCGGGGCAGACCCACACCCACCGAATGCGGCGAATCCAGGCATGCCTGGCAATTTCTCCGGAAGGTTGGCGATTCTCAACAACAATATCGACGTGGGCGCGACGTCTGGCCCCCAGATGCTGGGAGTCGTGATGTTCGCCGTGGGCAGATATCCAGACCAGGAAGTGGATATAGATGTCTCCGGTAATCGTATCCGGAATGTTTCTGAGGTGGCGATCAATTTTCGCCTCACCGGCGGTCGCACCCGCACGGAGCGGAACGTTATCGTTAAGGGCGCGATCGGGAGCTCGGATGCAATCCGGATCGTAGGTTCCGGCTCCCATCTGATCGCGCACAATTCAATCGATTGTGGCTGGCCGGGGGGCGTGGCGACTGCCATCAATGTGTTTGCCCAAGCCTCGCCACTGCCGTCCGAGGCTGGCGCGATCATCGTGGACAACGAAATAACCATGACTGCTCCCCAGGACGCCGTCTTTGCTTCCAATAGCGCGGGAATACAAATCGGGGGGGCCGCTCAGGGTAATGCGGTGCTTAACAACAGAATTCGGGGGCGCGCCGCGGCCGCACTCATGCTGTTTCATCGAAACGGAGCAACACCGGGGAACAATACATTCGTCTCGAACGATTTGAATGGTTTTCAGCCGGCGGTTGCCAACGTGTTCCTGGACGCAGGTGCCACCAACACAGTCATTGTTGGAAGCTCGACGAGCCTCGAGGACCACGGGAGCGGTACTGTCGTCATTCCGATGCCGTGAGGATCTGTTCCATGATGATGCCAAACGTACGCATCGCGTTGCTCGCGTTCTATTGGGTTTCGCTGAATTCCGCCAGTGATGTTTTAGGTATTTGGAGGGTCAACCCGGCGCTCTCGACAGTGCGGTACTCGAACATCGCGGCAATCGGTTTTCAACCCCACGCCAAAGGAGAGCTATTCACTCTCTATCGGCTGGATAGCGCCGGCCGCGCTACAACATCAAGCACGATTCTTTATTTCGATGGCAGAGACAGGGATCTGGAGGACTTCGGCTGTCGGGGCACACAGTCGTCGTGGAGAGTTGATGGTGGAACAGTTGAAATCGCTCGCAATTGCGCAGGAGGACAGCGCATCAGGCTTGTCAGGCGGCTTTCACCGCGGCACAACGAACTGATTCTGGAAATCACGGAGGAAGTGAACGGCGATCGGCTCGATCGCCGAATGGTTCTGGAGAGGGAATAGCAAATGAACTCGCAAACAAATCGATTCACAATTACTAATGGTCGGCGAAACCCACTTCTGAGGAGCAGCTTTTTCGCGGGGCTGCTCTTCGTAGGGGTTATGAACCCTGGCGCCATGGCCCTCGCACAATCGCTCGGAACATTTACAGTGACGGGTAGCATGAATGTGGCCCGAGCCGGGCACACCGCAACCTTGCTCGGCAATGGAAAGGTCCTGATCGCGGGCGGCTATAACCAGAGCGGCGCCTTGAGCAGCGCAGAGCTCTATGATCCCTTGACGGGAAGCTTCACCCGCACGGGAGATATGACCATTGGCCGTTATGAGCACGGTGCCACCCTGCTCCCCGACGGAAAGGTCTTAATCGGAGGAGGCGTCACCAGTTCGAAAGATCCGTCCACTTATGGGACGAGCGCGGAGATCTACGATCCGTCTACCGGGACCTTTACAGGCACCGGCAATCCGGTGGCTTCCGGTTTGACCGGAGGGTTGGTACTCGGCAACGGCAAAGTGTTGCTCAAGTCTTTTGGATATGACATTGAGCTCTGGCGTCAAACGGGTCAGGAGAAAGTCGTGTCTTTGCAGATCTTCGACCCGGCCAGCGGAACATTCGCAGACGCCGGTTTGCCAGGAAATTATATAGCTGTGAATACCTGCACTTTGCTCGCGAACGGGAAGGTGCTGATTACCGGCTCCGTAGGTTATCTCTACGATCCCAGTACGGGCACATTCAGCCCGACCGATCCCCAAAGCGACGGTCTGTTAACCGCCACCTTGCTCGTCGATGGCAATGTGCTGTTTACAGACGCCAACAATGACGTCAATGAAGATGATCCACCCAGTACCGAAGCGAAGCTGTATACCGTTTCGGCAGGAGGATCCTCCCGCGTAGGACCCACCGCGGACGCTTGGAGGGACCGGACCCCCGCGACCCTCCTACCCGATGGCACAGTCTTGATAACGGGCGGCATCAGCAACAACTTCGGCGTTCTCGCCAGCGCGGAAGTCTACGATCCGGGAACCGAGTTGTTCTCACTTCTCGGGTATATGACCGCAGCGCGAGAGTCGCACACAGCCACGTTGCTCAGCGATGGCACAGTGCTGATCGCCGGCGGAATTTCGTCCGCGAAACTCGAGATTGCCGGCGCGGAAATCTACAAACCCGGGGTGTCGACGCCCGCACCGAAGCTGTTCTCGCTGTCTTCCGACGGCCGAGGCCAAGGAGCCGTCTGGCACGCACAGACTGGCCAGATCGCCTCCGTGGCCAACCCGGCGCTGGCCGGTGATGCGCTCTCGATGTATACGACAAGCCTGGCTATCAACGGCCTCGTTCCGCCGCAGATTTCGATTGGCGGGCAGCTCTCCGAAGTTCTCTATTTCGGCGCCGCTCCCGGATATCCGGGCTACTTCCAGGTGAACTTCCGCGTGCCCAGCGGTGTTACGCCTGGGCCCGCCATACCGGTGCGCCTGAGCTATCTCGGCCGTCCGAGCAACGAAGTGACCATCGCCGCGCAGTGATTGTGGAGACCAGATATGAAAGCCGGTCTTATTCTTCCGATCTTTTGTTGGGCGCAGCGGGCCACAGTTCGCCGGCGGAGGCCCAATCCTCAGGCGCGTTCACGGCTGTCCCCAGCATGGGAACCGGCCGAAGCGCCCACACAGCGACTTTGTTGCTGGACGGCCGGGTCCTCATCGTCGGCGGCGAAAGCGGTTCGGCTCAGAGGCCCCTTTTCACCACAGAAATCTACGACCCCGCAACGCAGACGTTCACACCGTCTGGAAACATGACGACTGCGCGATCAAGGCATACGGCCACCCTGCTCCCTGACGGGCGGGTTCTGATCGTCGGAGGCGATACGGCCGGGAGCGCCGAACTATACGACCCTTCCACGGGCAGCTTCACCGCGACCGGGAGTCTTCTGATTCCACGGAAAGGATTCAACGCCACACTGCTCAACGATGGAAAGGTGCTGATCACGGGCGGCGTCTCGCGCTCTACGCAATTCGGTGACGTGATCGGGGACGCGGAAGTTTTTGATCCCGCGACTGGGATGTTCACCGCCGCGGGCGACTATGCCGGAACTCTCGCCAATTTGGCGATAACGACCTTTGGCTTTGCCTCCACGTCCACCCTGCTTCCGAACGGCACAGTCTTGTTTGCAACGGAGCCGTCCGCCCAAGTCTTCGACCCTGTCCGCGGCGCCTTCAGTCTTAGTGACGCGATGCTCGTTCATTGGCCGTGGGGAGGTTGGTTTGCCCCGGATTACATCGCTGGCCGGACGGCAAATCTGCTCCTGAATGGAAAGGTCCTAATGGCAGGCGGTGAGCAGGAGGATACGGGACGGTACACCGATGCAGAGCTGTACGATTCCGCTTCGGGCGTCTTCGTCCCCACCGGCAGCATGATAAGGGCTCGCGACGGACACACCGCAACGTTGCTGCCGGACGGTACTGTGCTGATGGCCGGAGGCGAGAGCCAACGCTGTGATGCAGAACATTGCTATTTCTCGGGCACCGAGTCCACCGCGGAGTTGTACGATCCGGTCAAAGGCGGCTTTGCCAGTGCGGGAAACATGATAGCGCCTAGGGAATGGCACAGCGCAACTCTCCTGAACAGTGGGGAAGTGCTGATCACCGGAGGGATCGCTTACGGGGGCATCGGCATGTATTACGGGGAGACCGGCTCCGCGGAACTTTACCGCCCAGCGTCGGTGTCGTCCCCGCCCACGTTATTCTCCATTTTCCAAAATGGCCAAGGTCAGGGCGCCATCTGGCACGCCACCACTGGAGAGATCGCGTCGGCAGTTCATCCCGCCGTTGCGGGAGAGATTTTATCCATGTACACCAGCGGTCTGGCTGAGAGCGGCGTAATTCCTCCTCAAGTGTCCATCGGCAGCGCGCTCGGCGAGATTGTGTATTTCGGCGACGCTCCCGGATATCCAGGCTACTACCAGGTGAACTTTCGGGTGCCTGCCGGCGTTTCACCGGGGACGGCGATACCGGTTCGTTTGACCTATCTCGGGCGCCCGAGCAACGAAGTCAGCATGGCCATACAGTAATTGCGGATAAAAGAAATGAAAATCGCTCCCATTCTTCTCATCACGTCAGCCCTTGCGATGGCGCAACCGGCTGGCACATTCTCCCCCACAGGCAGCATGACTGTGTCACGTATCGGCTACAGCGCGACACTTCTCCCAAGCGGCAAGGTGTTGATCGCTGGGGGGCGGGGATCTGACAACAGCGTCCTTGCGAGCACCGAACTCTACGATCCTTCCACCGGTGTGTTTGTTCCCGGGGGTGACATGACGTCGGCCCGAGCCTTTCATTCGGCTATTTTGCTCCCCGGTGGAAGGGTTCTTATCACCGGAGGAGGGTCTCCCTTCGCCGCCAGCGCGGAGTTGTACGATCCCTCGACTGGCATATTTTCTGCGATAGCGAACTTGCTCGATGGAGCACTTGGCCGCGCCGTTTTGCTCGCTAACGGCAAGGTGCTGCTTGCTCACAGCGACCTTCCTGCGGAACTCTACGATCCGGTCCTTGGAACGTTCTCCGCCACCGGCAGCCAATTGTTTTATTTCGGTGACCAACCCACGATTGCGTTGCTCCCTGACGGCAGGGTATTGCTTGTGAATTGCTGCGGCCCCGAACAGCTTTACGACCCGTCAGCAGGCACAGTCAGTTTGACCGGTGCCATCCCATTCAGTTTCACTACCGGCGCGATAGGCGTATACCAGGACGGGGTCGCAGGCGCCCAGTTGGCAAATGGGAACGTACTGGTGTCAGGCGGCTATTTGGAGGAAACGAACACGGCAGGAATCGGAGCGGATTTTTACGACTGGCGTACGGGCGTATTCGTGCATACCGGGAACATGACAACGCCCCGGTTTTACCACACGGCCACGACGCTGGGCGACGGAACGGTCCTGATTGCTGGTAGCCGCGCGATGACTTCCAGCGCTCGGTCCCTCGCCAACGCCGAGATTTACGATCCTGTCACCGGCGCCTTCTCACCCACCGCCAATATGACTACGGGTCGTGAGGGGCAGACTGCCACGCTGCTCCTCGATGGCAGAGTCCTGATCGCCGGTTCGACCCAAGGTATAACAAGCGCGGAGCTATATACGCCGCCTATACCTGTGCACGCGCCAGCGCTTTTCTCGCTTTCGGGCGACGGGAAAGGGCAGGGCGCCATCTGGCGCTCTGCAACAGGAGAGGTCGTATCTGCCAACGATCCTGCCATCGCGGGCGAAGCGCTATCCATGTACACCACCAGCCTAGTTCGTGGTGGCGCGGTCCCTCCCCAAGTGGCCGTTGGCGGACGGCTCGCAGAAATTCTTTTCTTCGGAGACGCACCCGGGTATCCAGGCTACTTCCAGGTGAACTTTCGCGTGCCGAACGGCGTCTCTCCTGGACCAGCCGTTCCGGTGCGCCTCAGTTACCTCGGCCGTCCGAGCAACGAAGTGACGATCGCATTGCAGTAATTCAAGCAAACTGCGGAGGAAACGACAAATGAAAAGAAGCATTCGGTCTATCGTGATGATTGCCTGCGGGGCCCTTGCGTTCGGCCAAAATCCCGGCACGTTTTCTGCGGCCGGCAAAATGACTGTCCCGCGTGACGGTTATACAGCGACTCTTCTCGCTAATGGCAAGGTCCTCATCGCCGGTGGCGTAAGTCTGTCGGATCGGTCTGCTGAGCTCTATGATCCCAGGACCGGCGCGTTCACTCGCACGGGCGATATGATCTTCCCTCACAGTTATCACTCTGCGACATTGCTTCCCGACGGAAGGGTTCTGATCGCCGGAGGCCCCTGTCGTTGCGTCGCCTCACCTCTGGTGGCAACCGCCGAACTCTATGATCCGGATACGGAGACGTTTTCCGCCACAGGTGACATGATGAACCCGGTGTCGAATACGTCAATTTTGCTCGCGAACGGTCAAGTCCTGATCGCTGAAGACGGCGAATTATGGACGCCCCGCGTACCAGCAGAACTCTACGATCCTGCTGCCGGCACGTTCTCTCCCACGGGCGATCAGGTTGGCACTTCAGGCCATCACCAGGCCGCGTTGCTGCCGGACGGGCGCGTTCTGCTGGCCATCTGTTGCACAACCGAACAGATCTACGATCCGGCAACAGGAACCTTTGGCAATACCGACAAAATGAGCGGCATATACCCGGACGGGTTTGCGACAGCCTCACTTCCCAACGGCAGAGTCTTAGTCCAGGGTGGTTTTGCGGAGGAACTTAACCTCGCAAGTGCCAACGCGGACCTCTACGATCCCTCACAAGAATTGTTCAATCCCGCCGGACAGATGACCATGGCTCGGTACTACCATTCGGCGACGGTGCTGGGCGACGGAGCGGTACTGATCGCCGGTGGCTTCGGGAACCCGATCAGTGATCATACAGCTACCGCCACCACGGCCGAGATCTACGATCCGGCCAGCGGAACGTTTTCCCGAACTGGGGATCTTACAATGGCCCGCAACGGGCACACGGCAACATTGCTCCTCGACGGAACGGTGTTAATCACCGGCGGAGATGGTGTGGGAACCGCGGAAATCTATTACCCGGCAACACCGGTAAGTGCGCCGCGCCTGTTTCCCGTCCCGGGCGATGCGCAGGGCCAGGGCGCAATCTGGCATGCCGAGACGGGAGACATCGCGTCGCCTTCCCATCCAGCCGCGCCGGGAGATGTTCTGTCCATGTACACAACCAACCTCGTAACCGATGGCGTCATGCCGCCGCAAGTGGCACTCGGCGGCCGTCTTGCGCAAGTTCTGTATTTCGGCCCAACGCCGGAGTATCCGGGCTACTTCCAGGTGAATTTCAGGGTGCCAGTTGGAATTACACCGGTTTCGAGCCTACCCGTGCGGCTCATTTATCTGGGCCGGCCGAGTAATAAGGTCACTATCGCGGTGCGTTGATTTCCTCTTCGAGAACTTTGGCCATGCGAACCCTTTCTATTATTCCGTTGCTTTTGTCCGCCGTGATGCCAGCGAAGTTGACAGGACAAGCGCTATCGTTTTTCCGGCCCACTCCGGGGTTCGGACCCACGGCTGTGGCGGTGAATGCGTCGGCCATTTATGTCGCTAACAGTGGCGTAGGCAGGTACGATTCGGAGGGCAACGAACTGTGGAGGCAGGGAATAAATGGTGTACCATTAATAAACGGTGCACCATTCGCCGTGGCGGCGGACGCCACGGGCGTGTACATCGTCGGGGGGCCGCTCCTGCGCAAGTACAACGGAGCCGGCAACGAATTGTGGACCCGTTCCTTGCAGCAGGACTATCCTATCTCTGCTTTAGCTGCAGATACCAGTGGCGTCTACGCCGCCCAAAGAGTTGGCTTCCGGCACTTTCTCGCTAAGTACAGCGGCGATGGCAGCCAATTATGGACTCGCCAATGGGATGCTCCGAGCCAAGGCATTTCCCTTGCTGTTGTCACTGATTCGACAGGTGTCTATGTGCTCAGCTTTGGCACGGTCGGGAACAGCGCCGGACTGTTGGCGCGCAAGTGGGATTCGCGCGGCAACGAGTTGTGGCATCGCGAGTACGCAACCGCTTTTCCCACCGCATTCAGCAGTGCGGCCCCGTCGGGTTTCTTCGTGGCTGGCGGGGTCGGCTACGGATTCGTAAATACGTCTCTGCACCGTTATGATGCCGACGGCAACGAATTGTGGAGCCGTCAACTCGCCACTCCCACTCTCAATGGGCTGGCTGCGGACGCAACTGGCGTTTACATAGTTGGCGCCACGAGCCAGGCGGGGCCTGCTTTGCCCGGGCAATGCAGGTCCGGTTCCGGCGGAGACTCTTTTGTGCGGAAATACGATCTCAGCGGCATGGAGGTGTGGACCAGCGAATTCGGCACTTCCGGCGGGGCGTCGGTGAGCAGCGTGACGGTCGATTCCGGCAGCGTTTACCTCGTGGGACACGAATGGTCAGGCGTCGGAGACTTAACTGCCTTCCCCGACGTCGGCGGCGCTTTTCTTGCGAAACTTGAGACCGCCGCGGCGACCACGAGCGCGAGTCCCCACATCTTGCCGGACTGTATTGTTAACGCGGCCAGCTATGTGGGCGGGGGCGTCGCGCCGGGCGAGATTGTAACGCTTTTCGGCTCGGGGATCGGCCCGCCAGATGGAGTTTCGCTGAGCCTGACCGCCGATCGGACACTCGCCACAACTTTGGCGGACACTCGCATCTGGTTCAGCGACATTCCGGCTCCGCTCGTTTATGTATCAGACCGGCAGAGCGGCGCCATTGTCCCTTACGCTGTGTCCGGCCGGGCTTCGGTCGACGTCCAGGTCGAGTACAAAGGCGTGCGATCTGATCCGGTCACAGTGCCGGTGCTGGCCTCGCGCCCGGGAGTTTTCAGCGTGGATGCTTCCGGGCAGGGGCAGGGCGCGATTCTAAACGAAGACGGGAGCGTCAACTCGCCCTCGAATCCTGCCCGGAGGGGCTCCGTCATAACGATTTTCGGTACTGGAGGCGGCGAGTCGGCCCCGGGTGTCGTAGACGGACAGCTCGTCGATGGCACTCTGCCAACTACCAGCCTGCCGGTGTCGGTAGTCTTTGACATCGGCCTTGGTGAGGACGGTCCGCCGCCAAAGCTGGGCGAGGTGCTGTACGCGGGAGGTTCGGCAGGATCGGTCGCCGGGCTGCTGCAAGTGAACGTGCGGGTACCCGCCAACACGACAGCGGTAGGTGACAGAGTGCCCTTCGCGTTGATTATTGGTTCGCAGTGGACGGCGTACGGAGCGACCGTGGCGTTGCAGTAGCGGCTGGCCCTGCGCTGGAGAGCGATATGAAACTCCGTTTGGTTCTTCCGTTGACTTTGTCAGCAGTTGCTATGGCGCAGCAGGCTGTCCTTGTTGGGCCGACTAAACTCGGTGCGCCCAGCAACGAATGGACAGACCTCGGGCCGGAAGGCGGGCGCGTGCTGTCAGTAGTGATTGATCCGCAGAATTCGGGCGTGGTTTACGCTTCAACGCCCGTCGGGCTGTTCAAGAGCCACGATCACGGGACAAACTGGACCAAGATCGGACTCATGGGTTACATCGTTGGTGAAGTGATTATCGATGCACATGACTCAAATACGATCTACGTCGAGACGGCCGGGCACAACGATCAAGATACCTTCCAGATTCAGTTGTTCAAGAGCACCGATGGTGGCGCGACATGGAGCGAGTTGGATTCGGGACGTTCTGACTTCTGCTGCGGCGGCTTCGTGATTGATGCATTCAATCGTAATACCGTCTATGTAGGAACTCTCGGGGGTATTTTGAAGAGCACCGATGGCGGCAGTAGCTGGAAGAACTCCAGCACGGGGTTACCCTCCAACCTCATCGCTAACGCGTTGGCGCTCGACTCCCAACACCCAGGCGTTCTTTATGTGGCAGGAGTTCTACAAGGGACGCACGACTCTGGAGTATTCAAGACCGTGGATGGTGCAGCGACCTGGGCAGAAGCAGATGCCGGATTGACTCTATCGCCGAACGTTGGAATCAACGGGCTGACCCTAGATCAGACAAGACCCGAAATTCTCTATTTGGTTGCGGGAAGGGGACAAGTGTTCAAGAGCACAGACGGGGCATCCAGTTGGACGGAATCTGAGGCCGGGATCCGACCTGACTCGATCCTGGGTGCGGTTGTAGTTGACCCTAGCGCACTCGATACCCTTTTCATGACCGGCTGGGGTGGCGGTGACTACGAGATCTACAAAAGCGCCGATGGGGGTACAAACTGGACAAGCTCAATCCTGCCGTCCTATCCATACGGAATCGCGATCGATCCGCGGAACTCAAGCACGTTGTATCTGGCCGGGGATGGCGGTGCATTTATGAGCTTGGATGGGGGCGCGAGTTGGACCGCTAGCAAGTGGGGGTTGCGAGCGGTTCCAGTCATCAGTGTCGCAATGGAACAGGGCAATCCCCGCACGATTTACGTGGGGACTGATCAGGGACTGTTCAAGAGCACCGATGCGGGATCGGACTGGCATGTAGCCAGTGCGGGAATCACATCAGGGTACCCCGCGGATTCAATCGTCGGCTTGGCTGTGGATCCCCGGAACCCCGCAAACATGTTTGCCGCAACGTCGGGAGTCGAGTGTGGATACGGTGCAGGTGGTGTGTTTCGGAGCACTGACGGAAGTGCGAGCTGGACGGATACCGGAGTGGTATCTTGCATGTACGGCCTCGCCCTCGATCCTCAAACTCCCAGCACGGTTTACGCAGCCACTGCTTACAGCGGCATTCTCAAGAGTACCGATGGCGCACAAACCTGGACACCCAGAAACAGCGGGCTTCTTCCCTCGACCTTCCCGGGCCCGCAGGTCACCGCGGTAGGCCTCGATCCGCAAAGGCCGACCACGTTGTTTGCAGGCATCACGGTTTGGGACGGCCAGGCGCATGGAGGATTGTTCAAGAGCGTGGACGGGGCAATGACCTGGCTGCCGACTCGGCTGCAGACAAATGGCATACCGATTTCTTCCGTGGTTGTGGACTCGCGGAACAGCAACACTGTCTACGCGGCAATCGGTAGAGAAGGCAGCAGCAGCGGCGCCCTCTGGAAGAGCACGGATGGCGGGACGAACTGGCGGAACTTGATTGCGTCGATGCCGGTCAGTGTTTACGCGGTCGTCATCGATCCGCGGGATTCCATGAATGTATTTGCGGCGACGGATGCGGGAGTCATGAAGAGCACCGATGGTGGAGAGAGTTGGACGCTGGTTCCCGGCAGTCCCGCTTTTAGTCGCGTGTTGGCTCTCGATTCGCAAGATGTAGGCATTCTTTATGCAGGTGGCCTTGGTGGTCTCTTTTCAACAACGTTTTGCCGTGATAGGCGGGGCACACTTAGCAATGTGACATCCGTTCAGCCGGCGGAAAGGGCCGACCCGCGCCGCCCCGCCGGTTGCCCGGATCAGCGGTAAAACTGGCCCGGCTATGTTATCCCGCGCGTCGGCGGGCATGATCCCGCCGGAATTCTCGCGGCGTTGCGCTCGTTTCCGGTGTGGAGAACGAAGGCCGTAGCTGCCGCACTATAATCGCATCAATATGCGGCACTGGGGTATAGCTCGAATCATGTGGCGGCTGCCGATTTCACTGGCACTGATCGCCACTGCATACTCCCAGACCAGCCGCGGGACCGTGACCGGAAGCGTGCTGGATTCCTCGGGAGCGGCGATTACCGGTGCGGGTGTCGAGTTAACCAGCCATCAAACCGGCATTCGCATATCGACCAGAAGCAACGATGCCGGGGTCTATCGGTTCGACGCGGTCGACCTCGGTGCGTATGACCTCCAGGTCACGCACCCGGGATTTCGAACCTTCTTCGGCCCGGGGATCGCGGTGGAGGCGAATCGCACTGTCACTATTGATCCCAAGCTGGAATTGGGCGCTACGGAAACCACCGTCGAAGTGAGCGAGGAAGCCAGCGACATCCTGGTTAAGGACAGCCCGCTCCGTGGCGGCAACTTCCTGCCGCGCGAGGTGCTCGATCTGCCCCTTACCGGCTTCAATCCGCTCTCGCTCGCCAGAACTTTGCCCGGCGCAACCGAAGCCTCCGGCAGCCGGGTTTGGGGCGGCGGGACTGCCACAGGATCAAACAATGGTGGGGGCTTTTCAGTGAACGGCCAGCGTCCGCGCGGAAACAACTACCTGCTCGACGGAACGGACAATAACGATGTGACGCTCAGCGGCGCGGAACAAGTGTTCACCATCGCCGACGCGGTCGAGGAGGTAGCAGTCCAGACCGGCCACTTCGGGGTCGAATTCGGACGCGCAGGAGGCGGTGTATTCAACGTCGTGACGAGGTCAGGAACTAACCATCTGCACGGCACACTGCTGTGGCGTTATCAGTCGCAACGGTTTGACTCGATTTCCACTTTCGACCGGCTAACGGGCATTCCCCAGTCGGTTTTCAGTAACAATATTTTTGGCTTTACCGTCGGAGGTCCAGTCCGGAGGAACAAGACTTTCTTCTTCGCCGCGTTTGAGCAGAACAACCTCCATTCGACGGCCAATGTCCCGGTGCAGGTTCCCACAGCGGACGCAGTGGCGCGCTTGCGCTCGCTGTTTCCGAGCAACCCGAGGCTCGACTTGTACCTCGGCGCTCTGGGCGATCTGCGCGGCACGGGGGCGCCGTTCGATGTGCCCCTTGGCGCCGCCCCCCAAACTGGCGTTGACCGCGGATCGGTGCAATTCGCCACCGCTGCTTATGTGCTTCCCGCGATGAACGATGGCCCACAATGGCTGGCAAGAATAGATCACTCTCAATCGGAGAAACATCGCTTGTCTTTGCGCTACACCTATGACTCCCGTGTCGCCCTGCCAAGCCTGACGGGATCTGTTCAATTTCCGGGCTTCGTGCAGGAGGATAGCTACAGCCACCACAATTTCCTTTTCGCCGACGGTTACACCTTCGGTCCCAGCTATACCAACGAATTCCGGTTTTCTTATGGCCTTCCGGATGCACGGTTCGCCATAACTTGGCCGGGTTCGGCTCCCCTGGCGCAGACCTTACCAAATATCGCGATCGTCGGCGTCTCCGCACCTGGAGTAGCATCCCAGAATGCGCAGTTCCACTACGGCGATAATTTCCTGCTTCAAGAGACTCAAACCAAATTGAGCGGCCGTCACGCTCTCCGCTATGGCGTAGAATTCCTGCGACAACTGATCACGCAACAGCGCGGCGCGAACGATCTGGGCAGCATTTCGTTTACGAACGCATTGGGCTTGGGCTATTCCGCTTTTGCCAACTTCCTGGACGATTACAGCGGGCCATCCGCCAGTGCCAGCAGGGTTTTCGGCGCAATGGTGTTTCATCCCGACCAGTTGCATCAAAGCTATTTTCTCCAAGACACATGGAAGGCGACGCCCGCGCTAGCCCTAACGTTAGGACTTCGCTATGAAAACTTCGGCCAATTCGCGAACTCGCTGTCCTATCCGGCCTTCTCGGGATTCGATCCGGCGCAACTGCTCGTCCGTCATGAGGCGAATACCGATAACAGAGATTTCGGGCCGGCATTCGGCCTGGCATGGTCGCCGAACATGCGTTCGGGACTGCTCGGACGGCTATTCGGCGACGGAAAGATAGTGTGGCGCGGAGGATACCAGATCAACTACGACAGTCTCCCCACCCAATTGATCGCTCTAGGTCCGGCTACCTCGACGCCCAATGCCATTGGCACCGGAGTGAATGCCCTTAATGCGGGCCGAGGCACTCCGAATTGGTACGAGCAACTCCCAACCACATCAGCCGCTCCCAAGGTGACAGACAGTCGGACGGTAATTGATGCGAACCTCCGCAATCCCTATGCCGAGCGCTGGTCCTTCGGATTGCAGCGCCAATTGGCGCAGAGCGCGGTTCTCGACGCATCTTATGTGGGTTCGGAGAGTCACGAGTTGACGACCGTGGCTGATTGGAACCCGCGGCTGATCGGCGGTGTCCGCTTGTACACACCTTCTGGACCCGTGATCGCCAAGACCAGCCAGGGGAACTCCTCGTATCACGCCTTGCAGGCCAGCCTGAATCGGCGGTTTACGCGCGGGTTTCAGCTCGTGGCAGCCTACACTTGGTCAAAGTTGATCGATAGCACCAGCGAGGGCGTCGGCTATCAGAATCTCCAACAGCCCGATCGGATGAATCGTACTTCGGTACCCGTGATGCAAGGCGGGTTGAAGCTGGATCGGGGCTTGAGCGACTTTGACCGGCCGCAGCGTTTGACGATCGCGTATCTGTGGGCAATGCCAGGTCCGCGCTCAGGCTGGCGGAGATATGCTTTCGCTGGCTGGCAGCTTGCTGGCATCACAACCTTTCAGTCCGGCACCCCTTTTTCTGTTGGAAACGGCTCGGACCGGAATAACGATGCGATCCTCGCCGACCGGCCCGACATAGGCAATCGCAACGCTCCCTTGAGTACCAGAGCAATCATTTTCCCAGGGTGTGCGAGCGGATATCAGAATCCTGATAGCGGTTTGTGCGTCAGTCCTGGCGATGTGCACTGGGTCGAGGGGATTGGATTCCCAAACTCATCGACGGTCGGCCGAAACACTCTGCGGACCGCTGGAACGAACAACTTTGACCTCAACCTCACGAAGTCGATTCCTTTTGCTGAGACCGGGAGGTTGGAGTTGCGATGCGAGGCCCTGAACGCCTTCAATCATCCGCAGTACGTTAACGTGCCCCAGATGAGTGTCAATGGCACGCCCGCAGGGCGTTTCCTCAATCGACATTTCACCGACAGCGGGATTCGAAGCATGTGGGTGCAATTGAAGGTGGTGTTTTGAACCCGGCCGAACGATTCACGAGGACCCGGGAATCCGGATCGAACAGCGAGAACTGCGGGAATTTCCGCATTCGCCGGCGTCAACTGACCGCTCAATGCCAAGCTGCTGAAGAACCGTCCGGTTTGTCCAGCGCCGGTTGTCGAAGCACGCGTTCGAACTTAGCTTGTCCGACGCGCAACGAGATCCCGAGGCCGCTACCGACGAGTAAACCAGAAATCGAGCAACCTGAACCGACTTTGCCCTTTTCTTGCCCTTTTCGCGCATCGAGAGACGGCAAACCAATACAAGACAGTGCAAGGCGAAAACCCTGGAAGTCATTGGGAAAATGAAGAAAACTGGAATGAATGGGTGATTTGCAAACAGCTGCAAAAGCCTGCAAAATAGGCTTTCCCAAGGTTCGGGACCAGGAGGTCGGTGGTTCGAATCCCCCGCAACCGATCCAAACCATCACAACATGGATCGAGCCAAGGAGGGCTTTCGTGGTCTCGACCGCGGGGCTCATAAACAGGACCTCCCTGGGGTTTCCACCGGCGGGGCGGCTAACCGGGACGTCCTTTGCATCGATTGGATTGACCGATCCAGTCAAGCGGACCGCGTCGGACCTAGCCATTTTTTTCACCTTCGAAGCACGGCGACGCGCATTGACGACCTTCAACTTAATCTGGCGCTCTCGGTGACCGAACTCTGCCCGAGTCATAACGCCTTGCTAGATCTTTCCCCAGTTTACGGATAGTACAGGTTGAATTATCCGGAGCGGAGCGAAACGGAAAATCCTCCGTATTGATCCGGACACGTCCACCGAGGCCCGGTCCCGGAGCTAAGTCATTCCGGCACTCTTCTGTAGAGGGCCCTGAGAGGTCCACCCAGCTGGCTCAGTCCATCCGCGACGGAATTGGTCGCTTCTTCTGTCAACCCTCATTGGCCACTTTTCGCCTGGCCCGCTGGGGCAAGCTGCCTGAATCTTGCTCCTAGTCTCTGGCGGTTAGATGCTCCGGTGCCGTGCTCGCCGCAAAGGACAGTCATTCGATTGCGCAGTTCGGAGCGAGCCCGGAGCAGCCTGGACTTTGCGGCAGGAACCGTGATTTTCAACTCTGCAGCTACGTCGTCCATGGAGAGTTCTTGTACATCTCGGAGCATGAGGGCGTTTCGCAGGAGGGGAGGAATTCTGCGAATCTCCCTGCTGAGGACCGAGTACAACTCATTACTGATCACTTCCTCTTCCGGATCACGATCGTCTGCCGGCAACTCAATTGGGCCGCTACTCTCCCAAGTGTTTTCGGCATCAATATGCAAGAACCGCGTGCGCCTCTTCACTCGGATCAGCATGAGACATTGGTTTACGACAATGCGAAGCAACCAGCTAAGAAACTCGGCTTCCCCATGATACTGATCGAGGTGTTCAAACGCCTTGATGCATGCCTTTTGAACCTCGTCTTCTGCCTCTGCGCGGTCTCGTAGCATAAAGGCAGCAATGTTGATGCAAGTGTGGCGATGCCGGGCGATGAGTTCTCCGAACGCTTCGGGCTGCCCGCTGCGGGCCTGCTCAACCAACTCCCAATCGCTTTGAATACACGTCTCCCCGTTCATCCCGAACATGGTTTTCACCCTTCTGCCCTGGGCCGGAAGCGATCAAAAGGTGTAGCCGATGGGCAACGAGCTAAGTGCATTACAAGGCCCATCTGTCGACAACTCGTCTCTCACTGTGTTTTCAACACGTTCCGAGACGGGTTGTCGGGAACGTTTTGAAAAGGCTGTTCCAGCTGGAACACGTTCTTCAGTGGCACTTTCCCCTTGGGGACAAGCACGGACGGCGAAGGCGGAGTTGGCTAGGGTGTTTCTGCAGGAACCTCGAAGGCGATTCTGTCGGGCTCAGGCTCGGTCCCGGCTATCCGGATGCCAAAATCGGACGACGCGTCGGGACTCGCCCGGCCAATGAGCTTGATCCCGCCGCCAAGCGGTTTCGTGTAGCAGAACCACTCCCGCAAGCCATCGAATTCGGCGGCGCTAAGATCCGACGCTACAACCACTTCGCTCGCGTCGGGCTGAACTTTAACGATCTGCATGGTTCCGAGGGCTCCAAGACAAAACCGAGGAGCATATGCACAACCCCAGTGGGCGTCAAAACTGCGGACGGGCCACAGGTCGACTAGCGAACTTTCCAGTCCGCCATCAGCTGAAACTCGAGCCGCGTTTCCGCGGGCACCTTCAAATGGGGCTGGGTGGCGCCAGCAACTGCTGTACCTGTGGCGCCTCCCGTCAAGGCGCCAATGGCTGCGCCCGTACCACCTCCAGCGATTCCGCCAATCATAGCTCCGAGACCCGCACCTCCGAGAATCTTTCGTGTAGTTTTCTTCCCCTCGCCTTCGGACTTCACTTGCCATACAGTGGTCATCACCGGAAGAAACCGCCCACTGAGGGAGATGGCGTTCACCTTGAGTTCGATCAAGTCGCTGCCTTTCATTCGCCCTCCTTGCTGTACTTTGGAGGCAACAAGGCGAACGTCGGCGCCCCGGGGCACAACCACGACGCCACTGAGCATGATCGGATCGTCGAGGGAGCCCCGAAAGGTTTGACCGGAGCGCGATTGGTCGACGTCGATGTTGTCAATCGTCCGGACACGGATGGCGGTTCCGGCTGGTACTACGGCGCCGTTCGCTTGTACGGACAGCACCGCAATCGCAGCCAACACCAACAACGGAATCCAGTGCGTGGACTTAGGGCATACCATCGGTAATCTCACTTTCCGTTTCCGCCGACTACAGGTAAATGAGAGGCTATCTGCAGGTCAATAACTCTTTCGATCTGATTCTCAACCTGCAAAAACCGGGCCGCTGTAATGGGATCCAGTGCGGTCTTCAACTTCACGTAGTATTTCCTTTTCAGTTCCGTTCGCTGTTCCTCGATATTGAGTAACTGATTCGCCAGCTTGTCTGCGACGTCGGGAGTCATCGCGTTGTAGCTGGAAACATACGTCTGCACTAGGCTCGCGGTCCGATCTCCTATCGTGGAGAGATCACTTTGAAAATCCTTGTAGATCGGCCAGAAGACGGCGGCATCCGGCGCGTCAAACTGCATGACCGTGGCGACAATCTGCGCCTTCTGCTTATTTACGTCCGTTCTCAACAGCTTGACGTAGGCTTCCAGGTTCAATTCCTCGTTTGAGGCCTTCGGAGTTGTCCTGGTATCGGATTTCGCCAGCGTCTGTCCCGAGAGCGCGTTGGCCGCCAAGGCGCCAACGAATGCCACAAACAGGATGGTCTTCATGGATCTTGGCTCCTGGACTCCAGGATGACGTGGCGGAATCGCCGGATCTAAAGTTTACGGAAAACAAACATTACAACTGCCGCCTAAAGAGGGCATCTTCACAACAGGGAATACAACGCGGCGTTGTCTTCCTCGACGAAGCCGAGCATGAAGCCTTTTGTTTTGTTGACCGCCATGCTGGCGCCCGGCGTCGCCATCGCCCAGTCGCCGATTCCCGAAGCGCCCCAGCGGCTTCCGGCGTTCGACCTTCAAATCTTGGATTTGCGAGCGCCGAGAGTCGACTTACCATGCCTTGTGACGCCGGTTCAGCCTCAACTCGGTTGGGACCTGATGTTTCACACTGGTTACCAGCTCGGCATTCCCTTCAGATATTTGGCTGGTCCAGGGGATTGGCTCTCAATTGTCTTCCGCGTGCGAGCGGCCGGGAAGCAGCAGCCACCGGTCTACTTTTCCCAGAGGATCCGGATTCCTCCGATTCCGGAAGGTCAGACGGGAAAGGCAGTCATGAATGGCGCATTCCTGGTAAGCGAAGGCCAATATTCAGTTGATTGGCTCGTCCATAACGTTGAGGGCCAGGTGTGTGCGAGTTTCTGGACGTTAGAAGCCACGACGGACCGAAAAGGACCGGCGCTGAAGCCAACCACAGGTGAGCTGATACAACCTGTCCAGGCCAGCCCCTTCGCCGAGGGTTCGCTGCAGGAACGGGCACGGACCGGGAATATCAGCGTGAAGATCATCGTCAATTTCGCGCCGGACAGTCTAGAGGCCACGACACCAGCTGCTGGCGACGTTGAAGCGTTGGCAGCCATACTACGCAGGATTGACCGTGACCCGCGAATTGGCCGCTTTTCGGTCGTGGCTTGTTCCATAGCGACGCAGCAGGTCGTTTATAGACAGGAGCAAAGCTCTCGGATCAATATGCCTGGCTTGGGTAAAGCATACGGTTCGCTAAACTTTGGCAAGGTGAACCTGAGCCAATTGGCACTCAAAAATGCCGACACGGGATTCCTTACAAGACTCGTGATGGAGGAACTGAAAGGAGATGTCAACGACGGTGTGATCTTCGTCAGCCCAAAGTGTCCTCTGGATTCCAACGTGTCTCAGCAGGCGATTGCGGCCTTACGAAGCCTCGATCATCCTGTCTTTTATCTTAACTACGCACGAAACCCAGACTCCTTCCCTTGGCGGGATGGCATCGGTCACATCGTGAAAGACCTACGGGGCTTTGAGTACACCGTGAGCGGCCCACGAGATCTAATTCGCGCTTGGTCCGATATAATGTCGCGCTTACTCTACAGGCGCAGTGAGGCCGAAGCCGTCGGGCACAGTCCGGCTGACTGTTATCATGACGTTCCAAGAAGGCATTAACAAACTTCAGTCTGCCCTAGCGCGTCAAGGAGAAGGCAAATACTGCCTTGCATGCCGCAAAGCCGTTGTCCTTGTCAAGCTCAAGGGCATCAGTTGCCCTACCCGGTTCACAGCACGAGACAATGTTGTTTTCCGCGCGAGCGATCGGAACCTTCTCGTTGAAGTACGGGACACACGCCATCTGCGCAGGCAAATTGCATGGGAACAAATCGAGTCTCTTGCCGTGGGCGAACCAGAAACCGAAGATGGCACTCTGTTTCAGGGCTAGCGTAACCGATCTTACATAGTTGTGCGGTTGTTCCCGGAGTGCCGTCCGACGGGATCGGTCTGACCAGCAGAAGGCCGGTCTTCCTTTTTGGCCGATCCACCATGACTGGGCAAGCCGACGCTCCCGACCGGCATTGGTATCGACAGGATACACCAGCCCAAATTCATTTAGTCTCCGGCCCTTCTGCAAAGTCTCATTTGACCGATTATTACGTTAGTATGGCGTCAGCGAAAGGTCTTGAGCCCGGATGAAGCTGAAACAGGTCCGGGCAGTAATTCGACGCGGGGATCTGCCTCCAGAAAAGACAGATTGGTTCCCGTTTGCCAGTACCGAGGTAGCAACGGCAGTGGCGCGACTAATGTCAGTCGACGCCCCCGATGTCACTTTGGTCTGGGAAGAACGGGAAATCGAAGTGAATGTCACCGAAGGACCTACGACTCAGGATTCCGAGTAGCCCACAGCCCGGAAACCGTCTCTTCGGTGGCGCGAGGTTTTTGCCTCGAGGGAGTGTCCTGCAACCCCAGGCCTCTCTAAGTTAGAAACTGAGGGGCCCGAGAACTGCAAAGAGTGCCCTTCGTACGTTGATCGATCCGCAAATTCCTCGAAGAATCTCACTCCGAAGGTCAGTTTTCGCTTTGGGAAAGCCACGCTCGCCGCGAGCCCAAGGGCGTTGATCGCGTAGCGACTTCTGGAGTCCACTGGAGTGATTTGCGGCCCTGTCTTAGCAGTAGTCTGGCGAACTTCGTATCGGGCAACCCCGACCCCGATCTGCACGCGTCCCTTGGATAGTACGAGCGCCCGCATCAGAGAATAGTCCAGGTCGAAAGTGTCACCCGGATGAGTGCCACTGCCCTCCTGCGTCGAATGGATTTCGTACATCTAGAATGAGGAGATAGCGAGGGACTTGCCATTCGTTAGATGAATGTCTGGCCTGCCGAGGGCGCTAGGGTCCAGCACCCGAACCGACGTTATCATTTGCTTCTGCAGCAAAGCGGCCGGTGAGAGCCAGGAACCCGCACTGGAACCGGAACGCAACACGCTCTTGGTTCCAGCCCAGAATCAGCGGCAGGTAGTATGAATCCGCAAAGCCTGGCCGCCGCTGAGATTGCCGTTCAGTTCCGAGGTGAGATCATTCTTTGCGAAGGGGAGCCTTGCAGAGGCCGAAGATTGTGCCCCCCAAGGACGGGCGCCGTGCTGACCCAGACGATCGTGTTCATGTCCATCACAACGGTGTTGCGTCCGATGACGGGCAGTGGGGAGCCGTCCTCGCTTTTGACTTCGTCGCGCGCCTAAGAAAGCAGTTGATTGGTGTAGGTGAACCCCGGCGCAGGTTCCAAGCGGGTAAACACCACGGTTCTGAGCCTCGACCCGCGGCAGCAGAACTACTGCCAGCGCGTATCAGGCGTTACTTCGTGGCAATATTCTTCCAAAAATGCTCGAGGCTCTCATCGCCACCAACAGCGTCGTGAAGATAGTGGAGTCGGCCAGTAGAATATCGCCGGCCCTCCCCTCGCTCGGGAGCATCCAAAGAAACATGTTGAATGCGCGATTTCCTCCCTGGGTGAACGGATGGGGATGGGACAGGTGTAACGGGTTGCTGAGCCAGGATATGGACAGCCTTGGCGTCGGTCGTGGTGAGCGCATAGCGTGACAAGTGCGGATGAAAGTTGAAGGTTGTGACATTTGTGAGCCATCCGCGCTTGTCCAGATCCTTGAACTGGACCAGCGGCTGGAACTGGCTGGCCCCCGGGACCGTCGCCGGGCGTAGGCCCGATTGGTTTTCAACAGGCAACGCCGAGCCCTTCATCAAAGACCGCGCATATTTCCCAAATCGTTGTTGGCGCGGAACAAGTGGATCGCCATGGTGGGCGTACTCCATGGCTCGCTCTTGGAGGTTGCTGGAAAGACGCCGACGTCATGATGCGGCACAAGAATCAAAGTGGGCCCCACGCGCGCTAAGAACTAGCGATTCCCTGCAGGAACATCTTCTCGGAGAACTCGGCTTTTTCGAAAGACCGGCCATAAGACGCGTCGGACCTCGGTTATGGTCGAGAATCGGTTGTCCATTTCTGTGATGTGCCGATTGGCTTCCCACGGATAGCTCCACGTCCAGTAAATGCTGAATCGGCGTGTTCCCGAAGTGCATTTTCTCGGCACTTGGACTTGGTTATAAGTTCGGGGCCGGTTGTTCGTTGATGCCATGGAGTCCTCTGCTCACGTGACGCCCGCCAGGAACCGAAGGGCTCGGATTCCTGGCAGAAAAAAATAGGCACCACCGTTGATCGTGGTAAACGAAGGCAGTCCCACAAACTTCTTCCGGATGGGCCGTCTGGAAATCGTCAAATCGAAACTGCCATCCTGGGTTCCGACGAACGCTGCGATCCCTCGCTCGACGCCATCCTCTGGCGTGCTCTCCGGCAATGGTGGACCGTAGGTTCCCCCACGGCGGATCATCTCGCGCTGCCGCATGTTTTCGGCAGTGTCCCGCCGATTCATTCGACGGATACGTGAACCAACCGGACAAGCATAGCCAAGCGGATCCATCGTCCCGTAGTCGAAGTCATTCGTGCGCTGCAGATCCGCGCCTGAGCTAAGCCAGGTAGCTGCCGTTGCGCGAAAGCGCCTCCGGTTGCGGCAGCGCAGGTTGCGAGCCACCTTCGTCGGCATATCCGAGAAAGAACTCACCAGCCTTGATTGGTGAACCGGAGTCAGGTTGCGGCTCGTCAGTAGTACCTTCGACAGCGATCTGCGCTAACCGATCCCGATAGATGAAGTGCTCGTGCGCGCAGCCGTATGGTGGAATCGCCTCCAGGTCCAAGCTGGATAAAACCTCGACGCCGCTGATACCTGACAGGTATTTCGCATGTTGCAGCCTGCATCGCTCTCGTTTGGCGGTATCGCGCGCGAACAGGATCGCGATGGTGTGCAGTCCTGGACCGGCCAATTCGCCCACCCATTGACGCGGGTGATTCGCGGCTGTTCCTCTTGGCGCGCACGCCTACAGCACTTTCATGATCTCACCCGCCGTGATATACGGGTACTCGCCGTATTCAAGAAAACTGGAGCATTGGGTTCGCGGACGAACTTGATAAATGAAGCTGCGAATTTCTTCCTTGGTTCCTGGCTTGATCTTCGAGATGATGGTGAACCCGTGACAAGCCGGGGGCCTGGGATAGATCGGACCGTATCGACCCATTTCCGGGCTGACGTAGCCCTTTTTGGGGACCACCATCGCCTGCGGTCTTGTCCAATCTCTATCGCTCATGGAGTCGTTCTCCTTTAGAACGGTCTTTCGTGCAGCGCTACCAGTTACTTTCCCGAGACGTGACAATCTGTATCGAAGATGAGGAGCGGTGAAACCCGATTCAAGAAATTGGCCAGAGTGCGCTGTCGCGGTTGGCCGCTCCGATGAGCGCACGGCCGGCGCTTCGCCGTCGTCAGAACCCGGTCCGGACTTCCATCCTGCTTCAAAAGGGGTGTAGCGGGCCATTTGGCGAGGCTCTATGACGTCAGCACCTCGGGTGCCGCCAGGAGAAAGAAGGACATTTCATGAACGAGCGAGTCTGGAATCGAGATTTCTTAAGTCGCTAATCCTTGAACGTCATCTTTGCGTCAATGACGCCATCGCTGGTGCGACGCAAGCTGCTCCCTCGCTGGCGTTGTAAGGAGGATAAAGATGAGGCCCAAGATTTCTCGCCGTCCACCGTCGTCCGTTGTCTTGTTCGTGGTTCTGCTTGTGATCGCAGGCCTGTCCCTAATGGCCCAATCGGCTGGCACCTCCGGATTGGCTGGAACCGTTACCGATCCTTCCGGAGCCGCCATTCCGGACGTCAGCGTGACCGTAACCAACAACGGCACCGGCCAGACCCGCACGGTTACCACCGGTAACGATGGTAGCTATCGGTTCACGCTCCTACCGCCCGGAAACTACAAGGTCACCTTCACGGCCATGGGCTTCAAGACCGCCGAAGTCGCTTCGGTCCAGCTCAACGTGACGGAAACACCGGCCTTGGATCGAACTTTAGAGGTTGGCGCTCAAACCGAACAGATCACGGTTGAGGCAGCCGCCGTCACGTTGCAAACGGAGAGCTCTACGCTGGGCCGCGTAATCTCGCAGGATAGCGTGACGGGACTGCCGCTCGCCAGCCGCAACTACACGCAGATCCTTGGCCTGGAGGCCGGCGCCAACAGTGGTGTCAACAACGCCACCGCCCTCGGAAAAGGCACGCTGGATATGGCTGTAAACGGAAACAGCATCGACCAAAACAACTTCCAGATGGACGGCATTTCCGTGATCAATGCCTTCGGCGCAGGACTTGCAGCCGACTCCGGAATTTACGTGGGTATCCCGGTCCCCAATCCGGATGCGATCCAGGAGTTCAAGGTCCAAACTTCCACCTACGACGCCAGCTATGGACGCAATCCGGGCGCCAACGTGAACGTAGTCACTAAGTCCGGCACCAATTCCTTCCACGGCACGTTGTTTGAGTTCTTCCGCAATGACGATCTGAACGCCAATAGTTTCTTCTACAATCGCGACAACCCGGCCAGCCGAACCACCAAGCAGATTCTGAAGCAGAATCAATTCGGCGGGTCGTTTGGCGGACCGGTCAAGAAGGATAAGCTGTTCTTCTTCGGCAGCTACCAGGGAACCCGTCAGCGCAACGGAATCGCGACTGGCGGCAGCACCACACCTATCCTGCCTCCCATTCCCGCCGGCGACCGCAACGCGCCTGGCTTTCAGGCCGCTCTCGGCGCAGCCATGTGCCCGGCCAATCATCCGGGCAATCCGAGCTACCTGACCGGCTTCGGTGCCTTTCCCTTCCAGATGCAGATGGCCTGCGACGGATCGAACATCAGCCCGGTGGCGATGAACATCCTGCGGGTGAAGCTGCCTGACGGCAATTACTATATGCCGGGCTCTACCACGGGTGGCTTCCAACAGGCGAACTACAGCATTCCCTCCATCTACACGGGAGACCAGTACCTGGCCAACGCCGACTACATCATCAACTCGAAGAACACGCTGGCCATGCGCTACTTCTTCACCGAGGATCCCCAGACCACGCCGTTCAGCATCTCCACCATCCCCGGAACGCCTTCCAGTTCTTATTACGCGAACACGGATTCGTCCGTGAAGCTGACTACGCTCTTCAGCCCAACCTTTATCAATGAGGTCCATGGCTCTCTGGAGCGCAACATCGCCAATGGCCATGACACCGCACCCTACACGAATCAACAGGTGGGCATCACCGGCATCGTCCCTGAGGAAACTCTGCCGCCGGCCATGGTCATTGCGGGCGCTTACAATATTGGTGGAACGCTCGCGCCGTACTACGGGCCCGCCAACCAGATCCAGTGGGGCGATCAGATCTCCTGGTCGCACGGCAAGCACACCATTCGGGCCGGGTTTGAATACGAATTCCTGCAATGGAACCTATCGTTCGCTTCGCTGTTGCGTGGATTCTTGGTTAGCCCCGGGTTCAACGACTGGCTAATTGGCCGGCCCGGATGCGGCGACCCGAGCTGCTTCGGTGACTATAGCGGCGGCACTACCGGCGCTCCCTTTGGAACATGGCTCTCTTGCCTGTTTTGTGTGCGTAGCGGCCCGAACGGAATTATTCACGGCTACCGCGAGCGCGACATGAATGCCTTCGTCCAGGATGACTGGAAGATCAGCTCCACGTTCACACTCAACCTTGGTGTCCGTTGGGAATACGATGGAGCGTTTGGAGACCGCTACGGCAACTTGACTAACGTTTGGCCAAGCCTGCTGCGAACGGTGCCGAACCCTCCGACAACCTCACAGCCGGCCGGCACGAGCTTGGTCGGTTACGTAGTGCCGTCTAACTTCAGCAGTCATTACGGAGCTCCGCCGGCGGGCGTCACCACCGTCAATAGCGAATTTCCTGTGCAGAACTCCGTTCCGCTGAGCGACTTCGGACCGCGGGTCGGGTTTGCCTGGCAGCCGCTAGGCAGGGATGGAAAGTTGGTCATGCGCGGCGGATTCGGACTGTTCTATGATCGCGTCGGCAGCAGCAAATTTGTACATGCTGTCGAGCAAGGCAATCCCTACGCACTGACGCTCGATTACGGTGGCGGCGCCGCCGTCCCCTATAGTCTGGCCAACCCCTTCCCGTCTACGCCGCTCGGATTCACTCCACGATACTTCGATCCGGCCACCGGCGCGACATCCAGTTTGAACACGCCGTTCTACGAGACCATCCATACGCCGCTAACGCGCCAGTATAATTTGGGGTTCCAGTATGAATTCCTGTCTCGATGGGTCCTGGAGGTAGGCTACGTGGGATCGAGTGGCATCAACCAGGCCAATTACAATCACAATTACAACCTGGCAGAGATCGCCACGCCCAGCAATCCGGTTAACGGCGTCATCAGTACCACAACCACGAACGCAGCGGGCCGTGTGCCATACCTCGGTTACCAGGCCATCGGTCTGCAGGGCACCGCCTACGACGCTACGTATCACTACAACAGTATCCAAGCCACCATCCGCAAGCAGTTTTCACACGGCCTGACCTTGCAGGCCGCCTACACCTTCAGCAAGGACCTGACTGAAATCCAGCAGTGTCCGCCATCGGGCTGCATCGGGGACGGCCAGACCAACTCCAACAACCCCGCCGACCTGCGCCAGCAAATTGGCCCGGCCGCATTTTCTCATCCTCAGCGCTTCGTGCTGAGCTACGACTACCAGCTCCCGTTCGGCAACCCACAGAACGCCGTGCTAAGCCGACTGGTCAAAGGCTGGTCTATTTCGGGCACCACTGTGGCCCAGAACGGCACGCCGTTGACTGTCAATAACACCAATGGCGGGACTGCCTACTATGGTGGAGCCAACCCGGGCAATGGAGAAAGCGGCAGCGTCCGAGGCCAGCTCTGCCCGGGAATGACGTATTCGAGCATTAAATCGTCCGGCGGCGTCGAGTCGCGCCTCGGCGGACCCAGCGGAGGGTCTGGCTGGTTTGTGCCGAGTGCCTTCTGCGCACCGCCGGCGATTAACCCGGATGGTACTCCTACTTCGGTGGCGGCATGTCCGAGCTGTGCGACGTTGTTCGGCAATTCCGGCGTCGGTATTCTGCTTGGCCCGGGCCAGTTTAACTTCGACATCTCAATCCTCAAGGTGACCCCGATCACAGAGAAAACCAGCATCCAGCTTCGGGCCGAGTTCTTTAATGCCTTCAACCACCCTCAATTCGCCAACCCGGTGACGACGCAGAACACCGCCAGCACATTCGGCGTGATTCAGAACAGTTCCACGAACCCGCGCATTATTCAGTTCGCACTGAAGTTCCTCTTCTGATACGAGCGACGTTACCCAGCGTCAAGGTGAGTCGAAAGCAACTCCGCCGGTAGCTGCCTCGGACCAAGGAAAGTGATCGAGAGGGCGCGCAAAGCGCCACGGACACCACAAACGTGACCATCCGGTCCTGATTCGGCCAGCAGCCTGAAGGGCGTAGACAACAGCGCGTCTCCAGTGTCGGCGCCGCTGGATTCTTAAAACCAAGGGCGCGTTGCGGTTCACTGATCCACGATGAACGCCAGGAATGCAAGAGGGCACCACTCGCACGAACACAGCGGAACTTAATACAACGTCGTAAAGCCTATGGCGAGAACCGGCCCACTGATCTGCCCTGTATAGAATCCGAAGGTACTGCTCACAGGAGAGTGATCTACATTGATCAGCTGCACGTTCAAGCGAAGATTTCGCGTGTTCCAAGGATAGTAGTTACCGCCAACGATGAATTCCTTGGGGTGCCCGTAGTCGCTGAAAACGTAAGAGGTAGCTCCGTACAGTTCGAACCTATTCGGCACGATCATCTGCGCGATCTGAACGTAGAAACCGTAATCTCGAACGGCGCCCACGGGCAACCGGCCGTCTGCAACGAAGTTGTCGAGCTTCCTGGCATAGCCTTCGCCCTGAAGCCAAAAACCTCTGTATTTCAACCCAGCGGCTGCGGAAACCAATCGATAACGGGCCTTCTCTAGAGTGACACCGTTCGCAAACGTGCCCGTATCAAATATGTTCAGACTGTCAGCTAGGCGAAGCGTTGTGTTGCCCGTCGGGGTGCCAACTGTACCCTGGCGGTCCTCGGGGCTATAAGTGTATGCCAGATTGAAACGAGTCGCTAGCTGCTGATGGCGTTCGTAGTCACCGAAGGCGCCGCGGGGTCCAAACTCACCGGTAGTGGGTAGCCAGGTAAGCGCAAAGCCAGCGGAAAGATTCCGATCGAGTTTGACGGCTGGCACATCCAGATTGCTGTTATTGTTTCCTACCATCCACCTGTATTCCAGCCGCGGCAACAAGTTCCCTTTCGCGAACACACCTTGTGAAAAGTACGGCCGGAAGAATTCGTCCGCCATCACACGGTCGTAGGATTCCCAATACGGGTGGGAGCCCTGCAAAGATTGCGTGCCAGGATAAGCATTCCAACCCGCTCCGAGCGTCAGGTACTTCCCAAAGTCGTAGTAAAGTGCGCCGCCAACTGCTACCTGGTTCGTGTCCTGCACAGTCCACACGAATGTCGAGTATAGGAATTTGGGAGAAAACAACCACCCCTGAGAAAACAGCATGACGCGGTGGAATTGGAAATCGTTGCGAGGCTCCACTGCGATCGGCCTGCCCAGGTGGTCCCTTGCGCTTTGATCGGGAGGCAATTGGTTGAGGTAGCGTGCCGCCATATAGCCGCTCAGATTCAGTTCCCCGTCCTCGCCCTTGGCGACGGTGAATCCCCTGCCGGGATTAAACTCTCCAAAAATTGCAGAATTTCCTTCTGACGCTTCCGGTAGAAGAGTCTTATCATCAGTGCCGGTTTGGGTTTGGCTGGAGGACCCCGCTGTGGCAGCGTTTGCGGGTTCCTGCGGAGTTGGTGCACCCGCCGCGGTTGATTGCACCGGAGATGCCACGCTCCCGGCAGGTTCTGTTTGGGGAGTCTCGTCTTGACCGACCAGGGATTGACGAAGAGCCTTGATCTGCTCCATGAGCGCCTGATTTTGCTTTTCCAGATTCCGGTTTTGCTCGACCAGTTGATCGATAGTTTTGAGCATATCGGCTCTTGTCGGCTGATCTGTTTGCGTCTGTGCTGACAGGATGGCGGGAATGTTTATGGCAGTTAGCAGAGTGAGGCCCAACCGCAATAGTGGCTGTCGCATCGTTATTCTCCTCGGGACTCGCGCTCGTCCGATATCGGCCTCGATCGCCTAGATGGCTCTTTGCCTGATTCGGATTCATCTTTTCACTCGTCGCTAAGTCCTGCGCGGGCCGCGTATGGTTTCAGCGCCGGCCGTCCAGTTTGACCGTGGTTTCTTTCGTCTCTATGGCAGCGACGAGATCTCTGGAACCCGATCCCCATTGGGAGACTGCCTTGATGGCTTGTGTGAAAGGAACACTCAGTGGATGGACGCGATCCGCGCTCAGAATGTAGATGGCCCCAGCGAGAATTGTGGGTACGGAAGGGACGAATACGGTGAAACGTCCGTCCTCCAGCTCTTCAATAATGAATGCGGGCACGAGAGCTTCCTCAATTTCCGCTAGGGCTGGTTTCCATTCATTGTCTTGAGTCTCTCCAGCCAACCGGTGAGTAAGACTTCGAAACAGTGCATAGCCCGGGATTCGCTGAAAGAGCGAGTTCTCGATTCGCTCCCAGGCCGTCCGTCCTATCCTGGTTCGAACCATGATCCCGATGAGAAGGCAGGCGATCAACACGAGCAGTAGGGAAAGAAGACGTTCAGCCGGGAACCAATCAGGAAGGATTTGTGCGAACGGTCTCACCAAGGTGGACAGCGATTTCGCCGCTTTGAGCAGCACCAGTGCGGCTAGGTAAATCGGAGTTACAACGAGTAGGCCGGCAACCAATCTGCTACCAACGAATTTGCTGAACTTCATTGAAGGACAATTCAACTCCTTGGTGTCTCTCGCCGGAGCGAACTCAGGTGCCACAGTAGATTGGCCACCCAGCCGGTTCGATCTATCTTTTTCGCTACCGGAGCGGATTCAGGACCGACGGTTGGGAGTGGACGCGCGTCCTAGTCCCAACACCCCACAAGAAAAAGAGCGCTCGATCTCCGAAGCGCATCTCTAGTCTGGCTGCGCGCCCTGAGCAGAGCCGACTTGTAAAGCGAGGTAGTCATGAAGCCCGAACACAAGGACGCAACCTTCAGATCTCTTGTGGCGATTCTGTGTACGATCGTCATCGTACCAGGCGACATCCAGGCATATACGCCACAACAATCGTCCGCACCAGCGTCGGTGCCAGCAACGGCATCAAAGATCCCATCCGAGCAGTTGGACTCTCTTGTAGCGCCAATTGCTCTCTATCCGGATCCACTCCTGGCACAGGTACTGGCTGCCTCCACCTATCCTCTTGAAATCATCCTGCTCCAGAGGTGGCTGGAAAAGAACAAGGCCTTAAAGAATAAAGCGCTCGCCGATGCGGTGACCAAAGAACCTTGGGATCCAAGCGTACAAGCACTAGCCGCGCTGCCGGATGTGGTCAACCGGTTGGGGAATGACATTCAGTGGACCACAGATCTGGGCAACGCCTTTCTGGCGCAGGAGGGCGATGTCATGGATGCCGTTCAGCGTATGCGCAAGAAGGCTGAGGGGAAAGGCACCCTGCACTCTACCGAGCAGCAGAACGTAGAAACAAAAGTAATTGAAAACAAGAGTGTTATCGTGATTGAACCTTCCAAGCCGGACGTGGTCTATGTGCCCTCCTATGATCCGGTAGTCGCTTATGGCCCGGCGGTGTATCCCTACCCCCCTATCTACTATCCGCCATGGGGTTACTATGCGGCTGGCGCAGCCATCTCGTTCGGATTTGGAGTGATGATGGGAGCCTTCTGGAGCGGCGGTTGGGGTTGGGGTTGCGGCTGGGGGGGCAATAACGTTTACGTCAACAATAACAACAACTTCAGTCGCAATACCAATGTCGGCGGGGGCCGCGGCCCTGGTGGGGTCGGCGGAGTCGGCGGCGTAGGTGGTGTCGGCGGCGTAGGTGGTGTCGGCGGCGTAGGTGGTGTCGGCGGCGTAGGTGGCGTGGGTGGTGTCGGCGGTGTGGGTGGTGTCGGCGGTGTGGGTGGCGTCGGCGGCCCCGGTGGAGTCGGCCGTCCCGGTGGTGCCGGAGGAGTCGGCGGCGTTGGTGGTGTGGGTGGTGTCGGCGGCCCCGGTGGAGTCGGCGGTGTTGGTGGTGTCGGCGGGGTTGGCGGAAATCGTCCGTCCCAGCTTCCTTCTGGCGGGGGCCGAAGCAACTGGGCTCACAACCCTCAACATCGTGGTGGTACCCCGTATCGGGATCGCGCTACTGCCGATCGGTTTGGGGGCACGACGCGCGGTGATTCGCTTTCTAGCCGCCAGGCCGGTGCCCGGCAACAGATTGCCCGTCAGGGCGGTAATCTCATCAGCAAACCCAGTGCTGGTGGAGGTTTGGGTGGCGGTGGCGGTGGCGCAGGCATCGGTAATCGGGCAGGAGGAGGCGTAGGTAATCGCGCCGGTAGCTCCGGTTTCGGCGGTGGGAGAGCGGTTGGGGCCGATGGTATCGGCAACCGGAATCTTTCGCGAAGTGGTGGAGACCGTAACGCCTTTGGGGGCGGTCCCCGCGGATTTAGCGGATCCAGCGCGCGTGGCAGCAGCAGTCGCGGTTCCTCCAGCATGGGATCGCGTGGTGGAGGGGCATTCAGTCGCGGTGGAGGAGGGCGGGGTGGCGGCCGGCGTAGATAGGCGCCCCGGTAGTGTCAGAAGACTATCCAAAGGAGCATTGATATGAGCGCAAGGCCCATCAAGACAAGTCTCCCGGGACGTGTTTCCGTTCTCGCCATAGCGTTGGCGTGTCTGTTCTCGTGGCCATTGCTATCCGCTCAGCAATCCGCTGGAAAGACGCCGCGGCCAACCACGCAAGACACACCCGCCGGGGGAAAGCTCTTTACCACTCCGGAACAGGCTGCGAACGCTCTGGTCGAGGCAGCCGGGAAATTCGACGTAGTCGCGCTGGCGGAAATCTTCGGTGAGGACGGAGACAACGTTGTATTTAGCGGTGAATATGCCCAGGACAAGAAGTATGCGACTAATTTCGCCGCTGAGGCCCGGGAAAAAAAGAGTATCTCAGTGGACCCCAAGAGCGGCCAGCGCGCATTTCTCCTGGTGGGCAATGAGGACTGGCCTTTCCCCGTACCGCTAGTGAAGAGAGGCGGGAAATGGTTTTTCGACAGCAGAGCGGGCCGCCAGGAGCTCCTGTATCGGCGCATCGGCGCAAATGAACTCGACGCCATTACGATTTGCCACGGTTACGTGGAAGCCCAACACGCTTACGCATATCGGCAGCGCACGCTCTACGATGTAAACCAGTATGCCCAACGCATCATTAGTACCCCTGGCAAGGAGGACGGCCTGGCATGGCAAAACTCGGATGGCACGTGGGAAGGGCCCATAGGCGAAAATATTGCCCGAGCCATTGAGCAGGGCTACACCAGCACTGCGCAGCCTTATCATGGCTATTTCTTCAAGATCCTAAAAGGGCAAGGCCCGGCGGCTCCGCTCGGTGAGATGGATTTCGTTGTCAAGGGTATCATGATCGGCGGTTTTGCCCTGGTCGCGGCGCCGGCGGAGTACGACGTGACCGGCGTGCGGACGTTCATTGTCAGTCAAGACGGCGTGGTTTACGAGAGAGACTCTGGACCGCAAACACTGGACGAGTTCAAGAAGATGGAACTCTTCAATCCGGACAAGTCCTGGATGCCCGTTCTGCAGGAAACCGAATAGAAGGAAGTAGGTTCTGGAGGCGGCGCAATTCGAATTGGGTTCTTTGGCCCGATTCGCACGCACGTGGGGGTCGGAAGCAAAGGCATGCCCAGATGGAACCGGCTCGTGGGCCGCTGTTGTTCAGCTTCCCACTCATGCGGTCCTCAGCCCCCTCGAGATTCGCTCGCGGTCGCGCTTTCACGCCGACCACCCCTATGTCTTCAGCGCTGGCGGAAATGAGTACCGTGTTGCCTATGTCCCAGGCGATTCCGACGGCGGGATGTTTGGCGGCAACCCCAACTGGCGCGGACCGATCTGGATGCCCATGCAGCTGATGCTCGTCCGCGCCTTGGTCAACCAGTATCCCCACTTGGGAAACAACTTCAAGGTCGAGTGTTCGATCGGCTCTGGCCGCCAGTTGGATCTCTTGGAGGTCAGCCACGAACTTGCGCGACGTAGAGTTCCACCTGCGGCCTTCACCGACCCATGCAGCGTCAAAGGGGCGGACCCCGGCTTGCCTCGACAATCCTCACATGAAATTCCTTGTTGAGATCGAACACGTGGCGGGGCTACCTAAGCTCAATGACGTAGCCTTCTGCGGCCATTGAAGAGCACCACGAAGTGGGTTCCGACTCAAGCTGAGCTTTTTTCGCAAGATCCGTTTCCACCGCCCAGGCTCTCAGAACCGGGGGATCAATCGACGGCAAAGGTCGATCACGCAGTGCGCCGAATCGCGTGATACAGGACCAAGACCGCGATCGCGCCAACGACAGCTACAGCGAGGCTGTACAGGTTTAAACCGGTAACCCCGTTACCGCCGAAGAATCGGAACAGCCATCCGCCGACAACCGCGCCAACGACTCCAAGCACGACATCGAGGAGCAATCCCGCGCCAGTGTTATCGACGATTTTGCTCGCGATAAACCCTGCAATTAAACCCAGGACGACCCACGTTAAGAGCGACATTTGGTGAACTCCTCAGGAAAGGCCATTGCGCACCGCGAACCGGTCGTAGATGCAAGCCTACCTGCGCTAATGACGCACACTTACAGGGTTCGATTCAAAGAATTTTTCACAGACGGAGTTCAGGATCGTCGTATTCTTGCGGCCGAGAATATTTTGAACCGCTCATACTCCGGATTCATCTTCGAGTAGTCGGCGAATAGCGAGTCAGTGGCTGGAAGGAGCACGAGGACTGATTCGGCTCTCCGCCGCCTCACTACGCACGGCAACTGCATGGTGCAGTTCCACTTGGAAAGGAGAACGGCAATGAGATTTGGAACAATCGCCACACTCCTCATGGCGACCTTCCTGGCGGCCGGCTGGTCAAGTGCAAAGGAGTCATCAGCCGACAAACGCGAAAAGACGCGCAAGATGGCAAGCCAAACCCTGGCGGATCTGTATAAGCTTCACCCAGCAGCTCGGGAAGCTATCCAAAGGTCGGCCGGATACGCGGTTTTCAGCAATTTAGGTGTCAACCTGTTGCTCTTAAGTACGGCACGCGGCTCGGGCCTGGCCGTTGATTCGAAATCCAAACAGGAAACTTTCATGAAGATGATCTCAGCTGGCGCCGGCATTGGAGCGGGGGTGAAGGACTTTCGAGTAATCTTTGTCTTCGAGACGGAGCAATCGCTGACGAAGTTCATCGATTCCGGTTGGGATGGTTCAGCTCAAGCAGACGCGGCGGCGAAGGTGGGTAAAGACGGCGGAGCTTACTCGGGGGCGACCAACGCTGCGCCCGGTGTTTGGGTATATCAGATCACCAAGAACGGCCTTGCTTTGCAGGCGACTTTGCAAGGCACGAAGTACTACAAGGACGACGACTTGAACAAACAGTAGTTTCCGGCGGCAAAGCTCGAGTCCGATGCCTTTGTGCGCGCGTTGTGCATTTCGCCGTTCCGGAACCGATTTTGGGAAAGATCTGCACGCATCGCCTTCGAGAACCATCTCGTCGGTCTAAAGCACTCATGACGGGACGGCAAGCGGCAGCGATGCTTGAGAACCCGACTCTGGTTTTGTCATCCCTAAACATCGTCAGCGCCGGTGTACAAATCCCTACAAAGCCGCGTTGTGGGAATCGATCTCACCTCTCTAATGTTCATTGTTCAAGAATTTCTCGGCGCTCGAAAAGCAGGAGCTTACAGGCAGACTGCCACCGTTGATGAAGCGATGAATCACATCCGCCTGCGGCGGAAATGAGAATCGTTCTCGACGCTAACATTCATGCTAATTCTCAACCCGCGTTCGGAAAGCGTGCCGTGCGCTCTTTTGCTCACGATCACGGAGCCTGCAGGACTTCACAGTTCATACTCCTTCTCACATTCGCCGATTTCCAGACTGGGAAGCCCCAGGGCGCGCAATTCGCTGATCACCTTCTCGCGATACCGGACTTTGATGTGTACTGCCACCACTTTGGTTCCCGGAGGGAGTTTGGCAACTTCGCGGCAGAACAGTTCGGGCGTCAGATGAAGAGAAGCTTCAGCCAGGCTTTTCAACGAATTGGGGAAGCACGCCTCCAGGAAAACTGCCCTCAGGCGGGAGGTTTGACACGCGATCTCCCATAAGCGGCTGGTGGGGCCAGAGTCGCCGGCGAAAATCACTGCGCTCTCGCCGTCCCTGACCACATAACCGAACGTTGGAACGACATGGTTGACTCTGACCGGTGTAATCTTGAGCCCGTCGGCTTCCACCGGCGCTTCGGCTTCGAGCGGGCACAGTTGCAGGAAAGGGCGCACTTTCTGAGACAGGGTGACGAAGTCAGGCCACATAACGTCGTTGAAGATATGCCGTCGCAGTCCATCCAGCGTCTCTGGACTCCCATAAACGCGCGGACACTGTTCTGACTGAGTCCACACGTTCTCGACAAAAATTGGCAGACTAGCGGTGTGATCGGCGTGCGTATGTGTGAGAAACACGTGCCGGACCACTTCCTGCTCCTGCGGAGTTCCGTGAAATCCCAGGCAACCCGCATCGATGGCCACAGTTCCATTGATTAGGTAGCTACTCACGAACTGGCGCCGGGTGGGATTTTGTAGCGACGATCCCAGGAGCCGCACTTTCATCCGGCCACCTCAAGGGGGTGCAACTGACCATGCAAAAGCCAGGCTTCGATCTCGCCCTTCCCTTTGACTTGGATGCGGCCACGGCTTTCGAATTCGAACGCATCCTTCAAATGTTCGTACACACCGCGTGTAACTTGAATCTGCCCCGGTACGCCAGTGGATTCCATACGGCTGGCTAAATTTACCGTATCGCCCCACAGATCGTAGATGAACTTGGTGGCCCCGATCACGCCTGCTACGACCGGACCGGAGTTGAGCCCGATACGCAGTTGCAGGTTCAGACCCTTCTCTTCGGCGTATTCGCCCGTTGCATCGATCATGCGCAGCGCCATGCGAGCCATTCGTTCGGCATGATCCGGGCGAGGCTTAGGCAACCCGCAAACAGCCATGTAACAGTCACCGATCGTCTTGATTTTCTCAATGCCCAGCTCACTTGCCGCCTGATCGAAACGGCTGAACAAGCCGTTCAACATGTCGACGACTTCTGCAGCCGAAATCTTGCTCGAAAGCGCAGTGAAGCCGACTAAGTCACCAAACAGAACGGTGACGTCCGCGAAACTATCGGCGATCTCGTGTTCACCTCCTTTGAGGCGGGCGGCAATCTCGCTCGGAAGAATGTTCAGGAGCAGAGCCTCATTCTCGCGGTTCTTCTGTTCGATTAGCTCCGTCTTCTCACGAATGCTTTTCGTCATCGTGTTGAATGTATTGGACAGCAGCCCGAGTTCGTCCTTCCATTTCCACTCGACCTTAGCAGTGAGGTCCCCTGCTCCCACCTTCTCCGCTGCTCCCACGAGCGCATGGACCGGATTCAGGATCTGGCGCGTCATGAACCAGGCTGCGGCGATTGTGAGGAGAAACAGGCCTGTGCCCCACCAACTGAAGAGCCGCTGCATTTCACTCACGGGTTTCAGAGCCTCGTCCAGACTCATCCGGGATTCGATCATCCAGTGAAGACCCGGAATGTGCAGCGGCATGTAGGACACCAGGTTCAGACCTGACCCGTAGACAGCGTTTTCGATCATTGTGCCCTCTTTGCCATGTAGAGCTGCGGTCACGGAAGGAAGTTTTGCCTCGATCTGAAGAATGGTTGATTTGTAAGTTCGAATCCGGTCGAGCTTGTCCTCGGGCGCACCCGCAGCCTTCAGCTGGGCAACAAACTTGTCCGGGTCTTCGAGATAAGCGCGAACGTTGGTGCGAAGAAGATAGTCGGCCCCGGCGATTGCGGTCTGGCCTGTCAACCCCAAGCCGTCCCGTTGCCAGCCCCGGCGGCCTGTCGTGACCTCCTCAATCGCATCGGTCGATAGCCGAAGTGCCAACACACCGATGCGTTGATGTCCAGCGAAGATGGGGCTGGCGACGTATTGCGTCGGCTCTCCCCGCGAGGCTTCGTAGGGTTCAAAGTCCGAAAAGAAGACATCGTCAGGATTTCTCGTGTCCAGGCAGCGTCGCATCACTCGCGCCAAATTGCTGTCGCGGTAAGGACCGTCCTGAAGGCTCGTGGCAAAATCACGGTCTTTCGCAACGTCGTAGAGGATACGCCCTGTATAAGAGTCGATCAAGTAGAGATCGTAGTATCCGAATTGGTCGATGATCTTTCGGAAGATGCTGTGATACCTCAGGTGCGCGGCGTTATACTCGCTGCCGTCCCCGGAGCTTTGCATGTCACGGCGGCGATCGGCAGGGTATGGATTCTTGACGATGTACGCGTACTGAAGATGAAGCGTCGCAGGCGTGAACGGCAAATAGTCCTCGAGGCGCGGCCGGGCTAAGTGGAGCTTCTGCATGATTGGGAAAAAGCGGGTGCGATAATCTTCGCGCACGGCGTCCAAGATCTCCGCTGGAATCGGGGTGGCATCCAGCGTACGGTAGCCGGCGCTAAATTCCCGCGCCGCGTCAATGATCATTTCGTCTTCGCTCAGCGTCCGGACATGGCTCTGGATGGTCCCATAGTAGGACTCGATTTGAAATGCCTTCGAGCGGCGGATCCCGGTCAGTTGATTCATCACGTTCTGCTTTAGCGCCTGTAGGTACTTTAGATAAGCGATGGTTCCAGTGACCGCAAAGGTTGCTATTCCCAGGAGCAGGAGAAGTGAAAGCAGCTTGTAACGAATACTCCAGTGAGCGAAAGTCTTCATCGCAACCCTTCGACCGGCTCACCTTCTCCAGTCGTCAAGCAAGGTGACAACCAAGCCACTCCAGCCGGTCTGGTGCGATGCCCCTAGCCCGGCGCCGTTGTCGCCGTGATAGAACTCGTAAAACAGGATCAAGTCGCGCCAGTGGGGGTCGTCCTGGAACTTTCGAGTCCCGCCGTAGACGGGCCGCTCGCCGTGCTGGTTGCGCGTGAAGATGCGGATCATCCGGTCGGCGATCTCGCCCGCGATCTCGTATAGATTTATGGGCCCGCGCGGATCGCCGGAGATCGCCACCT